>Ga0315270_10000002_pt1 | contig 142273 bp, 126 predicted proteins | sample C1_bottom_MG_FD_204932 | JGI IMG/M metagenome (GOLD analysis project Ga0315270, IMG submission 204932) | Sediment microbial communities from Yellowstone Lake, YNP, Wyoming, USA - C1_bottom | ecosystem: Environmental > Aquatic > Freshwater > Lake > Sediment | place: USA: Wyoming | collected... | reverse complement strand
CAACGCATTGCCGGCGAGTGGGGGCATAATCCGCTGCCTTGGCCCCTTACCCAAGAGCTGCCTGGCGCGGCGTGTTATTGCGGCAAGACCGGTTGTATCGAGACTTGGCTGTCTGGCCCAGGTATGGCATTGCATCATGGCCAGAATTTAGATGCGCGGCAGATCGTTGAGCGCGCGGCAGCGGGCGATGTTGTTTGCGAACAAACCATGTTGCAATATGAGGATCGCTTGGCGCGCGCCCTGGCGCAGGTGATCAATGTGCTCGACCCCGACGCCATCGTGCTCGGCGGCGGCATGTCGAATATCGTGCGTTTGTATGCGAATGTCCCGAAGCAGTGGGGTCAGTATGTGTTTTCGGATCGGGTGGATACGCGCTTGACCAAGAACCGCCATGGCGATTCGAGCGGAGTGCGCGGTGCCGCGTGGTTGTGGGACTAGCGCTAAGATTAAGTCTTCTTAGGTTTTAGCGTATTGCTTTGCTAAAGCAACGCGCTTCAAGTATGTCTCGCGCGCCAGCGCCACGTCTTCCAGAAAATGCGGTAGTTCCGCCATGGTCATGGCTTGCGGCCCATCCACCAACGCCTTAGCCGGGGCAGGGTGGAAGTCGATCAGGATCATGTTGGCGCCGGCAATCACACCTTGTGCCACGACTTGCATGATGTCGAGAATGCCGTCCGGCCCGGCTGCGCGCGTGCCGACCGAGTGCGACGGGTCGATGCACACCGGCATGTGCGTGAGGCGCTTGACCACGGGCACATGGGCGAAGTCGACGAAGTTGCGATGCGGGTCGCCCATATTGCTTTTCATGCCGCGCAGTCCGAATACCACTTTGCGGTTGCCTTCTGAGGCTAGGTATTCGGCGGCGTTAAGTGATTCGTCGAGGGTGATGCCGAAGCCGCGCTTCAATAGCACCGGGAATTCCGGTTGTCGTCCGACGATCTTCAGCAGCTCAAAATTCTGTGTGTTGCGTGTGCCAATTTGCAGCATCACGCCGGTGGGGTTGCCGGTAGCGCGCAAGGCGGCGCGGATCTCATCTAAATGCGACTCGTGGGTGATTTCGATAGCGATGACTTTGATGCCGTATTTGCCGGCCAGCTCGAACACATAAGGCAGACAATTTTTGCCGTGGCCTTGGAAAGAATAGGGGCTGGTGCGTGGTTTGTAAGCGCCCATGCGCGTGCAGACCTGCCCATGCGCCTGCAAGGTCTTCATCATCAGCTCCACATGCTGCGGCGTATCTACCGCGCACAAGCCAGCGAAGACATGCAGATGATCCTGCGAAAAAGTCACGCCGTTGTATTCAAATTCGGAAGTGCGTGTATCGTCCTTGTGCCGCCCCAGCACCCGATACTCTTCCGACACCCGCACTACGCGCTCTACGCACGGCAGGCTCTTCATGTAATCCAAGGACAGCGCCGCCGTATCACCGATCAAATACACTTCAGTTAGCCGCTGCTGCACCCCTTGTTCGACGTGCATGCGGTATTGGATGTTTGGTAGTTGATCGAGATAGCCGATGAGTTGCTTGTACTCGGCGCTTTGCGGGTCAAGATTGGGGTTCAGGATCAGGATCATGGCGGCTCGCTGGGGTAGCTGGATGGTGAATATTGTACCTGGGTTAGCAATGCGATATTGCGAACACGCAAATCTTAACTGTTAAAAATCTCCAATCCATGTGCCACACAGCCTACCGCATCGCAGCGCAGATAACCGCCAGAGTTATACCAATCCGTCAGCACCCAACGTTCGCAGGTTTTGCCGTCTACTGTGTGCATATGGCGGGTTGGTCGATGTGTGTGGCCGTGGATCAAGCGGGGATAGTGATAAGCGCGCAGCGTGGCGGCGACGGTATCTGGGTTGGTGTCCATGATCTCCGCCGTCTTGCTGGATTTTTCCTGTTCGCTGCGCTGCCGCAGGGCTTCGATTTGCGCTTTGCGCGCGCTTAGCGGCGTGGCGAGGAAGCTTTGTTGCCAGCTTGGGTCGCGCACTTGGCTGCGGAAGGTTTGGTATTCGACGTCGTCGCTGCACAAGGTGTCGCCATGCATGAGCAGGGTAGGTTGGCCGTAGAGGTCAATCAGAGTGGGGTCGGGCAAAAGCGTAATGTGGGCGGCGCGCTGGAAGGCTTCGCCGATTAAGAAGTCGCGGTTGCCGTGCATCAAATACAAACGTGTGCCGCTTGCAGCAAGCCTGCTGAGTTGTTGCGCAATAGACGTATGCAAGGGTTCTATTAAGTCGTCATCGCCCGCCCAGTATTCGAAAAAATCACCGAGGATGTATAGCGCTTCGGCTTGCGGTGCGATGTCGCTCAGGAAGCGTTCGAACAATGTGTTGACCGCTGGCCGGGTATGGCAGAGGTGCAGGTCGGAGATGAAGAGGGTGTGTTTCATGACAGGCGTCAGGTTGGTGGTTTTGCTGACGCCTGTGAAGCTCGTCGCGTACCTTTAAAGGATCTCAGCGCTTTCGATCACGACATTCTCAACCGGCACATCTTGGTGTCCCGCTTTGTTGCCGGTGCGAACTTTTCTGATTTTGTCGACGACGTCCTGGCCTTCGGTGACTTTGCCAAACACGCAGTAGCCCCAACCATTTGGCGTGGGTGCGCTGTGGTTGAGGAAGTCGTTGTTACCGACGTTGATGAAGAATTGCGCAGTGGCGGAGTGTGGGTCGGAAGTGCGCGCCATGGCGATGGTATAGGCATCATTCTTCAGGCCATTGTCGGCTTCATTCTTGACCGGCGCGCGGGTGGCCTTCTGGCTCATGTCCAAATTCATGCCGCCGCCTTGGACCATGAAGCCGTCGATCACTCGATGGAACAGCGTGTCGTTGAAGAAGCCATCGCGCACGTATTGCAAAAAGTTTTCGACAGTCAGGGGTGCCTTTGCGGCGTCAAGCTCCAGCAAGATGTCGCCGTGGTTGGTCTTTAGTTTTACCATTGGATTTTCCTTTTCGTTTGGATTTGGATTTTGATTTAACCGGTTGCGGTTCGATTTCTTCTTCCAGGAGCGCAACTTTCTCAATCACGATCGGTTCTAGCGGCACATCGGCGGCGAATGGGCCGGCGGCACCGGTGGGGCGTTCCGCGATTTGCCGCATCACATCCATGCCTTTGACGATCTTGCCGAACACGCAATGACCGTAGTAGTCCGGATGGTCTCGATGGTAGTTGAGATGCTTGTTGCTTTCTAGGTTGATGAAAAATTGTGTGGTCGCGGAGTTGGGGTCGCGATCATGTGCCATGGACAAGGTGCCGGGTTCGTTGTCCAGGCCATTCTTGGCCTCATTCAGGATAGGTGGGGAGGACGGTTGGTGCCAATCCAACGCTTTGTCGAAAGCGCCGCCTTGCACCATGAAATTTTTAACGACGCGGTGGAAAATGGTACCTTCGTAGAAGCCACTTTTTACATAACTGAGGAAGTTGGCCACGGTCTTGGGCGCGCGATCTGGATACAGCTCAACGATGACGTTGCCGACATTGGTTTGCATTTCTACGCGCGGATTGCCGGCGTGGGCATTCATTGCGAATAGCGTAAGCAGTAATGTGGAAATGAGCAGTTTCATTTTAGCCTCCTAAGTTTTGCAGCAAAAGCTTAGGTTAAACAGGTTTGGTCCTTACGGGCATTACGCTAAATTTAAGCGGCGCCTTCGTAGACGATTTTCCAGGTGTCGCCATCTTGCATCCAGTACTGGCGCTTGCGCATTTGGTTGTTCAGGTTGTTGCTGCGGTAATCCTGGTCGAAGGTGACGACAACCATGTTGTCTTTGCCAGGATAACGAAACACGCTGACATTGCTCAGCTTGACTGTGACTGCTGTTTTGCCGGCATTGACTGCGCGCTTTTGTGCCGACCAGGTTTTTAAGTCTTGTTCGCCATTGGAGAACTGGCCGGCGTAGTGACTGAGGTAACGGTCACTATTGATGCTTTCCCAATCATGGCGCCAGCCCTCGATATTGCGCAGGATAGATTCACGCTGGCCGTTCCAGGCTTTGCGGTCGATCCAGGCGATGTCGTTGCTGATGATGAGTGGCGTATGACCTATTTGTAAAAATTTTTCCACTTCATGCAAATCTTCGTTGGTTAGCACTACGCAACCATTGCTGGCGCGCGGCGGACGGCTGTAGGTGTCTTTGGGTACGCCGTGCAGCCAAATGCCGTGACCATTCTTGCCCTGGCGTTTGTCCCATTCGTTGGGGTAGTTAATGGGATAAGCACCGTCGCCATACAGCGCGCCCAATTTGGCCTTGGGCAGGTTGTCGATTACGAAGTACACACCGATTGGCGTGCGCTGGTCGCCTTCCTTCAGCTTCTCGGATCCCTTGAGGCCGCTGGAAATGTAGAAGTCCTGCACATAGCGTGGTTCGCCGTTGTCGTTCTTGTACAGATAGAGCCGGGCTTTGTTGGTATCCGCCACCAGAGCGTAGCGCTGGTTTGGCTCAAATTGCAGCAGGTATTCCGGCACGAGGTCGAGCGGCGTCGGGTCGAAATGCTGTTGTAACCGTACGCGCGCTTCTTCGCGCAGGTCGGATAATTGGTGCGGCTCCATGCCGGGCGCGTTGCCGATGGTGAGGAGTGGGCGCGCATGCGCCATCAGCAAGTCGCCCTTGATCAGGTGCGCTAAACGAAAATGCGGTTTGATCGCGATCAGCGCATCAATGCGCTTGAGTGCGGCATCTAGGTGGTTGTTTTGGATATCGACCAAGCTTTGCACCAACAGCGCTTCAGGAGAGTTACTCTGGAGGCTGCTGGTTGCCGAGTTGGGCCGATGGCCCATGGCGGTGGCCGGTGGCTCGCTCAGTGGCAAGAGTAGCAAGGCCGCACATAGTCCCAGCAGTTTACCGCGGTGTTGGCGCAACCAGTCCATACTGCGCACGATTGGTGCGGCAGGCTCGCCCTGGGAGGCGCTTAAGATCCGACGCGCTCTTGCTGAATAAGCCATTTATCTCCGGACTTGATAAGCACCAAGGTCTTGGTGGCTGAAGTGTTAAGCGTGTCTGCCTTATAGTGCTGGCGGAACGTGACATGTGCGTGGTTGTCGTCTGTGACGCTGACTTTGACGGCGGAGACGCTGACCTGAATGCTCTTCGGAGCGTTAATGCGCTCTTTGCGGAATTTTTCCCATGCGCTACGCGCCTCGCCTTTCGGTGTTTTGAAGTCGGAAGCATAGTGGCTCAGATAGCCATTCACGTCTTTATTCGACCAGGACTCAGCCCAGCTATTGAGCATGGCGGTAATGGCATGGGTCGGATTTTGCTTGGGCTTCTCGGTCTTTTCGACGGGCTTCTCTGGGGCTTTTTCTGGCGCTTTAACTACGGCGGGTGCAGGAACTACGTTGGGCGCGGTGGGCTTGATCGGCGTCGCTGGTGCGGCGCTTGGGGCGGGCGCTGCGGCGATCACGGTGGGCTTGGTCGCAACTGCGGTGCCGGGTTTGGCTGCGGGGCGTTGCCGACTATTGAGCGGGAATATTTCTTTAATGAGCGATAGTTTAGTTTGCGCTGCAGTGTTGGCTTTATCCAGTTTCAGGGCGCGGTCGTAAGCTTCGCTGGCCATCTTGGCGTAGATGTCGCCCAGGTTCTCGTGCGCAGTGGCATAGGAGGGATGGGTCTGGATCGCCATCTCCAGCGCTTGCCGCGCCTTGTCGTAGTGCTGCTGGGAGGCATACAGCACGGCTAGATTGTTGTAGGGCTCGGGTAGTTCTGGGAAGTCTTCGGTCAGCGCGGTAAACACCTTGATGGCTTCAACCGTCTTGCCTTGCTCCGAGAGAATCACGCCCTTAACGAAGCGAACTTGCGCATCCTTGGGATGGCTGGCGAGAAAAGCGTTGGCGCGGTCCAATGCTTGACCCTGGTTACCTTGTTTGATTAAGGTCTGAATATCCTGTAGTTCGCCGGCATAAACCGGTAGGCTGGCTGTTGCGCTGCAAATCGCAAAAACAGCGAGGGCGGAGACAATGCGTGATAAGGTCATTATGTTATACTTTCGTCTGAGTTAAGCCCTTGTTCTAACTTTCAGATTTTAACAACAACCACGCCTCGGCGACAATCGTTTTTCCCTAATTCCATGCCTCTAGTCAAAACTCGTTTTGCGCCCAGCCCGACCGGATTGATCCATTTCGGCAATGTGCGTACCGCCTTATTCAACGTACTGCTGTCAAAAAAGACCGGCGGTGTTTTTTTATTACGCATTGAGGACACCGATTTCGAGCGTAGCCGCGAAGATTACATCCAGGCCTTACAGGAAGATTTGCGCTGGCTGGGGCTGGATTGGCAGGAGGGCGAAGCCGCGGGCGGCGGCGCTGCACCCTATCGCCAGTCGCAACGCAGTGCCATGTATGAACACTATCTCGAGCAATTAGTGACGCAGGGCACGGTTTACCCGTGCTTTTGCAGTGCGGTAGAGCTGGAGGTTTCGCGTAAGGTTCAGGCCTCCGCTGGCAAACCACCGCGCTATTCCGGCAAGTGCGCCCACTTGAAGGCAGAGGAAGTGGCACAGAAGAAGGCCGACGGCGCACCGTATACGCTGCGCTTTCGCATGCCGAAAAGCACTGCACTGACCTTTGATGACGTAGTGCGCGGTGCGCAAAAATTCCCTTCCGAGGACATTGGCGATTTTATTATTCGCCGCTCCGACGGCAGTTTCGCCTTCTTTTTCGTGAATGCCGTGGACGATGCCCTGATGGGCGTGACGCATGTGCTGCGTGGTGAGGATCACCTGACCAATACGCCACGTCAGATCGCTTTACTGCAAGCGTTGCAATTGCCTGTGCCAATCTATGGACATATTTCACTGATTGTTGATGCGCATGGCGCGCCGCTGTCCAAGCGCAGCGGCAGTCTATCGGTGCAGGAGTTGCGCGAAATGGGGTATTTTCCGATCGCCGTGAATAACTACCTAGCGCGCCTCGGACATCATTTTATCGAGAGTGAGTTGATGACGCTGGATGCTTTGTCTCAGGCTTTTGATCAATCGCACCTGGGCCGCGCCCCGGCACGCTACGACCGCAGCCAACTGGATTATTGGCAGGCGCAGGCGGTGCAACAAGTCGATGCAGTGCGTTTACAAGCATGGCTTGCACCGGCGCTGAAGGGCTTGGTGCCGGAGGGTGTGATGGCTGCGTTTGCCAATGCAGTGCGTGGGAATATCGTGTTCCCGCACGATGCACGGCTGTGGGCCGAGGCGGTATACGCCGATGCGCTGCCCTTGTCGGACGATGCGCGTACGGCATTGGAAGGCGCTCCTAGCGAATTCTTCCGCGCTGCAGTGGCTGAGTTGGGCGAAGATATGGACTTCAAGGCTTTTGCCCAGCGCGTCAAACAGGCCAGCGGCGCGAGCGGGAAGGCTTTGTTCTTGCCATTGCGCGCAGCACTCACCGGACAGACCTTTGGCCCGGAAATGCCGGCCTTGTTTAGCCTGATGGGTCATGCGCGTGCACGGCACCGCTTGATGCAGCATGTGCTGTCGAGTGAAATCGATTAATTAGAAAACTTTTGCAATGCAGATCTACAACTCCCTCGCACGCGAAAAACAAAGCTTCCAGCCCATCACGCCGGGCCAAGTGCGCATGTATGTGTGCGGCATGACGGTGTACGATTACTGCCATCTCGGTCATGCGCGGGTGATGGTGGTATTCGACATGGTGTACCGCTGGTTGCAAGCGAGCGGCTTCGATGTGAATTACGTGCGCAATATCACCGACATTGACGACAAGATCATCAAGCGCGCCGCAGAAAACAGCGAAGACATCGCTCAGCTTACCGGGCGTTTCATCGACTTTATGCACGAGGATGAAGCTAAGCTTGGCATCCAGCCGCCAACGCACGAGCCGCGCGCGACGCAATTCGTGCCGGGCATGGTGCAAATGATCCAGGCGTTGATTGACAAAGGTTTGGCTTATCCCGCGCCGAATGGCGACGTGTATTACGCGGTGCATCAATTCCCAGGCTACGGCAAGTTATCCGGCAAATCGCTTGACGATTTGCGCGCTGGCGAGCGCGTTGATGTCGATCCGAATAAGCGCGAGCCACTGGATTTCGTGTTGTGGAAAGCCGCCAAGCCGGGCGAGCCGGCCTGGGATGCGCCGTGGGGCCAGGGCCGCCCCGGCTGGCATATCGAATGCTCGGTGATGAGTGAGCATTATCTCGGCGCGCACTTCGACATCCATGGTGGCGGTCAGGATTTGCAGTTCCCGCACCATGAAAACGAGATCGCGCAATCCGAGGGCGCGCATGGACATGCCTTTGTGAACTACTGGATGCACAATGGCTTCGTGCGCGTGGACAACGAGAAGATGTCGAAGTCGCTGGGCAATTTTTTCAGCATCCGCGAAGTGCTGGCGAAATTCGATGCCGAGACCGTGCGATTTTTTATCTTGCGCGCGCACTACCGCAGCCCGCTGAATTATTCCGATCAGCATTTGCAGGATGCGAAGCAATCCTTGAATGGTTTGTATATCACGTTGCGCGACGTGCCGGCGGACGAGGTGACAATCGACTGGAACGACGCGCACTCCGCGAAATTCAAGCAGGCGATGGAGGACGATTTCGATTCTCATGGCGCGATCACCGTGCTGTTCGAGTTGTCGCGCGAGGCTAATAAATCCAAGTCTGGGCGGTTATCCGGCTTGTTAAAAGCGTTGGGTAGCGTACTGGGGTTACTGCAAACTGACCCTATAGAGCGTTTCCAAGGAAGCGTTGTCGGTTATGCCAACCCAACTAATAAAGGGGATCATCTGTCAGCGGAGGGTTATGTCGGAATTACTCCTGAATACATCGAACAACTCATCGCCGAACGCCTCGCCGCGCGCCAGACCAAGGACTTCGCCCGCGCTGATGCCATCCGTAAGGAATTGACCGAGGCCGGCATCATCCTCGAAGACGCAGCTACGGGCACGACTTGGCGCCGGGCTTGACTCCGGCCACACACCGCTTGTTTCCATTGCCTGCGGACTAGGTGCAGCTTATGATGTTTCAAATAATCAAGGCTAATCCCTAAGGAGTAGCAACATCGCGACGTTCAAGACGGTTTTTCCGCCGCTGCTCATTGAATTGCAGCATCATCTGATCTTTGTAAAAAGCATCGTCGATCGCGTTTTGGCTGAGGGTGCCGCCGCTACTGATTTGCCTTCCCCTGATTATTGGCATGGCTACGATGCTGCCGATCCACGTCTGATCAAGCAGTTGCCCGGGGAAGATTTGCACGAAGCCTGGGTACGCATGGGCCGGGTGCATAAACAATTCCTGAAAGCAGCGGAGTCCGCGACCAACTTGGCCGCCAAGGGCGAATTCGCACGCGCGCGGGTGCAGCTCAACGAAGTTTTTTCACATTCAAACGAACTCACCGGCTTGTTGGTTGGCGGCAGTATTGCCGAGCTGCTGACGGTGATCCAATCGCACGAGCAAGTGTTGGCGATGCGCTACGAGCGCGACTTTCTCGAAGCGACGCATATGGGGCGCTTTACCTGTCGCCTATCCGATAGCTTGATTGTCGAAGCGGACGACAGCTTCCTGGATTTTTGCGGCTATAGCCGCGAGGATCTGATTGGCCAGCCGATCGGCACGTTATTCAATAAACAGCCGCTGTCGCGCTTGATGAATGGTGCGCGCAATGCGGGGAAAACCGAGCGCATTGCGGTCAAGGCCAAGCATGCGAATGGACGCCAGATTGCGCTCGATGTGATCGCGTATGTCGATCAGGATGATCAAGGCGAAATGCTGCATGGATTCGCCGTCAACGTGACCCAGACCGAAAGCGAGGCGCAGCATCGGCGCTTGTTGTCTACGGCGATCGAGGCCTCTAGCCAGGCCATCATGATCACCAATGCGCGGCAGGAGATCGTGTATGTCAATCCGGCGTTTTGCAGCATGTCCGGCTACCCCGAAGACGAAGTATTGGGACAGACGCCGCAGTTCCTGCAAGGTCCGGAGAGTAGCGAGGCGACACGCGTCTCAATCCGCGAAGCGATGGCGGCCAATAAGCCAATCCGCGCCGAGATATTGAATTACCGTAAGGATGGCAAGTCGTATTGGCTGGATTTGTCGATCGTGCCAGTGCGCGATGATGAGGCCGAAGTGACGCACTATGTGGCGATCCAGGTCGATATTACGGATCGCAAACTGGCCGAGCACGAAATTGCGCGCATCGCCATGGAGGATCATTTGACCGGGCTCGCCAACCGACGCGCGGCGGAAGATCGTCTGGAATTAGAGTGGGGCCGGGCGCGGCGCGATCACGGCAGTTTTGCGGTGGCGATTGTCGATATCGATCGCTTTAAATTGGTCAACGATCAATATGGGCACCATGTCGGCGATTTGGTGCTGAAGCATATCTCGGCGGTGATGGAAACCAATCTGCGTGGCGGTGACTGGATTGCGCGCTGGGGCGGTGAGGAATTTATCGTGTGCTTCCATGATCTGGATCGGCGCGGCGCTGTGACTGCGGCGGAACGCTTGCGCAAACAGGTCAAATCCAAACCGATTACTTTGCCGCAGGGCGAGTTGTCGGCCACCGTAAGCATGGGTGTGGCCTTATACGGCAGCGAACATGCGGATATTGCCAGCATGTTGGCGCAATCCGATGCGCTGCTGTATGAGGCCAAGCACGCCGGACGCGACCGCGTGATGTGCGCCGGCAAAGATAGCAGTCGCAAGGGCAGCGTAATCTGGGAAGGCTCGCAAGTGCAAAGCGCGTTGCATGAAGGGCGCTTGCTGCCGGCCTATCAACCCATCGTCAATTTGCGCACCGGGCGCATCGTGGCGGAAGAGGCCTTGGCGCGGATTCGCGCTAAGGATGATTCGCTGGTGCCGGCCATCAATTTCATCCAGGCAGCCGAGGCATTGCACCTCATCTCAGCCATTGATCAAAGCATCTCGACCAGCGCTATCGAGCGCTGTGCTTTGTCGCTGCAAACTCCCAAGGTCAATGGAGAAGATCAGCTTGCGCATTTCATCAACCTATCGCCGCAGTTTCTTGCCAATCCGGAGTCGGTGGCCGGCTTGCTGCAATATGCGCAGAATCAATGCCAAAACTGCGGCTTAGAAGAATTAGCGATTAAGCCTATGGTGATCGAAATCACCGAGCGCCAAATGGGCGACATCCTGTTACTGAAAAAGCACCTGAAGCCCTTGACCGACTTTGGCTTCCGGCTCGCGCTGGATGACTTCGGTAGCGGTTATTCTTCTTTCTTGTACTTGGCCGAACTGCCGGTGAATTTCATCAAGATCGAAGGCTGGATGGTGGGACGCATCAACAAGGACAAACGCATCCGTCAATTGGTGGAAACCCTGGTCAATACGGCACAAAAATTCGATATTCTGACCGTGGCTGAATGTGTGGAAAATTCCGAAACCGCGCAGGTATTGTGCGATCTTGGCGTCGATTGGGCGCAGGGGTATTACTTTGCGAAGCCGCAGGTGGCGTGAGATCGTGAATTTGCTTTGACAATGGCAACATTTTTGGGTGGTAGTGCGCCCCGTTGATTGGGCCTCAATGGCGTAGACAGTAAGCTGCATCAGCCAATGGAAAAAATTAAAACCTTACCTTTCTCGAAGTGGTGGCCGTTTCTTGGAGGCGCCTTGATCGGCATCACGATGCGGCTTTTCTTTTGGCATGCACCGGGAAATCCCTATGCCGCCATGATGGGCTCGTTTATCTATCTCGTGCCCATCCTTGTTGGCATCGTGACAGTGTATATCGCGGAAACGCAGCTTAGGCGCTCTTGGGGGTATTACCTTTGGGCGCCTTTTTTGGCGAATGTGATATTCGTTGTCGGCACCATCGTTATCTTGGTGGAAGGCTGGATTTGTGCCATCGTGATTATTCCCTTGTTCGCAATTCTGGGCTCATTTGGTGGCTTGCTGATGGGCGTAGTCTGTCGCACCACCAATTGGCCGAAACAGACGTTGTATAGTTTCGTGGCTTTGCCACTTATCTTGGGTGGCTTTGAAGTTGGGCTTCCGCTGCCCGAGCGAATTAGTATGATTGAACGTCAAGTCACGATTCATGCTCCACCAAGCGTGGTCTGGCAGCAAATTCATAATGCACGCGATATCCAGGCCGAGGAAGTGAGCGCAGGATGGGCGTATCGCATTGGAGTGCCTATGCCTTTGGCTGGGGTTTCGCAACAATCACCTAGCGGCATGGTGCGCAAGATCACCATGGGCAAGGGCATTCATTTCGATCAAGTTGTAGTGGATTGGCAAGAAAATCAATACGTGCGCTGGAACTATCGCTTCTATGATGACTCTTTCCCGCCACATGCACTGGATGAGCATGTTCGGATAGGCGGCATGTATTTTGATTTCAAGGATACCGCCTACAAGCTAACACCCCAAGGCAAAGCAACTGTGCTCACGATGCGCATGCATTACCGAGTCAGTACGCAGTTCAATTGGTATGCTGATCGTGTCGCGCGGTTCTTATTAGGTGATGTTGAGGCGGTGGTTCTGGATTTTTATAGGCATCGCAGTGAAATAGCGGCGCAATCCCAAGCGCTATGAAAACAGAGGTATCGACAATCGAGCTGGTATCGGCGAAGACCAATCCTTTGCTTGGGCACGTCGTTTGGTCCCCTAGCAAATCAGCATGGTATCTTGGTGTGTCGTTCACAGCGCTCATTGCGGGCCCCCTTACTTTTAGCTGGCAAAACTTCGTACTGTTTCTGGTACTCAGCGCGGTCACGCTCTGCCTAGGACATTCTCTAGGCATACACCGTAAGCTGATTCACCGCAGCTATGAATCCCCAAAATGGTTAGAGTACCTGTTGGTCTACTTAGGTAGCTTGGTGGGGATGGCGGGCCCCTTTGGAATGCTGCGCACCCATGACCTACGAGATTGGGCGCAACGTCAGAAAGGATGTCATGACTATTTTGCACATAGACAATCCTTTTGGCGCGATGCGTGGTGGCAATTGAATTGCGAGATTGAATTGGAGAATCCGCCTCGATTTTTGTTACCGGAAGCACTTGCGCAGGATAAATTTTATCGGGCTCTGGAAAGGACTTGGATGCTCCAGCAACTGCCATGGATGCTTTTGCTGGGATGGATGGGTGGATTCGGCGGGGTGGTCTGGGGTGTCTGTGTACGGGTAGCGGTTTCGCTTACGGGGCATTGGTGGGTGGGACACTATGCACATCGTCGGGGTCATCGGACCTATCATGTCAATGAAGCCAGCGTCCAAGGATTCAATGTGCGTTGGTGTGGCTTGATCACCTTTGGTGAATGTTGGCATAACAACCATCATGCATACCCTGGTTCGGCTAAGCTTGGATTGCAGCCTGATCAGTTAGATCCTGGGTGGGGGGTACTCCGGGTGCTGCAGACGGTGGGGCTGGTGTGGAATATCAAATTGCCGCAAGATATACCCGCACGCAAAGAATTAAGAAAAATTGAAAAGGGATTAATCGCGTGTTCAGAATTCTAGCGAATGAAAACTTGAGCGTTTAGAAATGCGTTTTCGTTCGTAGTTTTAAAGGATGTCTCTTCATTGTGATAGCATGCGCGCCCATCGAAGGTATCTCGCATAGCGCGTCTAGGAAGCTAATGAAACTCTGTATCCTCTCCGATAGTCACGACAACCGCCGTTTGCTGGATCATGCGGTGGAAGACGCCAAGGCGCGCGGCGCGGTGGCGGTGCTGCATTGCGGTGATGTGGTGGCGCCCACGACTTTGCGCGTACTGCAAAAGCACGGATTGCCGGTGCATGTCGTGCATGGCAACAATACCGGTGATTTGTATAGCTTGGGCAAGCTCAGTTGCGAGCCTTCCAGTGTGGTGCAGTACCATGGTCCGGATGCTGCGCTGGAGTTCGCCGGCAAGAAAATTTTTATGGTGCACTACCCGCATTATGCGCGTGGCATGGCCACCACAGGCGATTGGGATGTGGTGTGCTGCGGGCATGACCATCGCAGCGAAATCACTTGGGTCAAAAATATCAAGGGTGGAGAAACTTTGCTGCTCAATCCCGGCACGGTGGGCGGGGTGGGTTCTCCACCGACCTATATTCTGGGTGACTTGGTCAGCATGGTGTTCGATGTGTTCGATGTCCCTGCCGAGCCAGGGGAGATTTGCAATATGCCACGCGTTGCGCAGCATTAGTTTAGTTGCTGATTCCACTCAAATTTAGCGCTTCTATTGCAGCATAAGTAATTTCAATTGTTTTTTGACTTGGCGCGAGTGGATTGAGCGTTGGTTTCAGAGTAAAATTCCGAGTCTTTGAAAGTGCCCGTTCGTATTTTGGATGAGCGTAAAAATACTAAATTTTTCAAACGTTGGCGGTGAATTTACCGCCCAATCGCTAAATATCCCGAAGTTGGAGGAGATCTCATGACGGAAGTAGTGGCAACCAACCAGACCATTCTGGTGGTCGGCGGCGGCATTAGCGGCATGACAGCAGCCATCGAGGCAGCTGAATGCGGCAAGGATGTCGTTCTGCTGGAAAAAAATCCCGCCCTCGGTGGCCGCGTTTCGCAGCTTTACCGATATTTTCCTAAACTCTGCCATCCGACCTGCGGTCTGGAAATCAATTTGCGCCGCCTCAAGGGCAATCGCCGCATTCGTGTGATGACTATGGCTGAAGTTACCGGCATCAACGGCCATAAAGGTGATTACACCGTCAGTGTGAAAATCAAGCCACGCTTCGTCAATGATCATTGCACTGCCTGCGGCGAATGCGCCAAAGCGGTGACGAGCGAAGTGCCAGATGCTTTCAACTACAATCTGGGTAAGGTCAAGGCCGCGTATCTCCCGAACGCTATGGCTTACCCGCAGCGCTATGTGATCGATCCTTCGATCATCGGTACGCCAGAAGCGGACAAGGCCAAGGCTGCTTGTAAATACGGCGCCATTGATCTCGATATGAAAGAAGAAACGGTGCAGATCAAGGCCGGTGCCGTGGTATGGGCGACCGGTTGGCAGCCGTATGATGCGGCGAAGATTCAGCCTTATGGTTACGGTCGTTTCTCGAATGTGATCACCAGTGTGGAATTTGAGCGCCTGGCTGATCCGCATGGACCGACCGGCGGCAAGATTCTGCGCCCGGGTGATGGCAAGGAAGCCAAGAACGTAGCCTTTATCCAATGTGCTGGTTCACGCGACGAGAACCATCTGCGTCACTGCTCACGTATCTGCTGCATGGCCTCGCTCAAGCAAACTAATTACGTCACTGAAAAATTCGGCGATGACGGTAAGTCCACTATTTACTACATCGACATTCGTGCGATTGACCGCTTCGAGGATTTCTACCAGAAGGTTCAGGCTAACCCGAATGTCAAATTCATAAAGTCGAAAGTTGCGAAGATTGTCCAAGATGAAAAATCGGGCAATCCAATCCTGCACGGTGTGGATACCGAGGGTTATACCCGTTACGCCACTGAACATGATTTGGTTGTATTGGCGATCGGCATGACGCCGTCAGTACCGGCGGGCATGATCCCAACCGAGATCGTGGCAGATTCCAGTGGCTTTATTCAATTGGACGAGGCGAACGGCGGCTTGTTTGGCGCGGGCTGCGCGACCAATGCATTAGACGTTAACCGTGCGGTGCAGTCGGCAACGGCGAGCGCACTGCGCGCGATCCAAGTCGTGAACCAAGTAGCGCGGGCGGAGGGTTAAGAAAATGGCAGATCAAAAAATAGCGGCATACATATGCCAAGGCTGTGGTCTAGGCGATCGTTTGGACACGAAAGCGTTGGCGCAAATTGCTAAGAGCGATGGTAAAGCGCACCTGATTCGTGAGCATGAGTTTCTGTGCAACGCCGACGGTGTGGCGACGATCCAAAAAGACATTGATGAAGGCGTCACGCACGTTGCGATCGCGGCTTGTTCGCGTCGCGCCAAGACCGAGGCATTTTATTTCCCGACTGTCGCTGTGTCGCGCGCCAATCTGCGCGAAGGCGTGATCTGGATTCGTCCGGAAGGTGACGAGCATCAAGAGACTACGCAGGAAATGGCGCAGGATTATGTGCGCATGGCCTGTGCCGAAGCGAAAAAACTGATCCAGCCAGGCGGCAATCCGACGGCTGCACGCAATACAACGGTGTTGGTGGTTGGTGGCGGTATTACTGGCATGACTGCGGCAATTGAAGCTTCAAAAACCGGTTATCAAGTTGTGTTGGTCGAGAAGTCTGGCCAGCTCGGCGGATGGGCGGGCAAACTGTGGAAACGTGTGGCTTTTAAAGAACCGTTTGCCGACCCAGTCGACACCGGTGTAGAAGCCATGGCCGCAGTGATTGCTGCCGACAAAAACATCAAGGTATATCTGAACGCAACGATCGCCAAGACCGATGGTGCGCCAGGACGCTTCAATATCGACATCGCTACCGAATCCGGTAGCGTGAGCCAAGAGCATGTCGGTTCCATCGTGCAAGCTTCTGGCTTTACTTTGTACGATATCGCCAAGTTGCCCGAATTGGGTGGCGGTGTGAACCCGAACGTCATTGATCAGGCTGGCCTTGAGGCGCTGGCCAAAACAGCCAATGGCGGCGCGATCAAACGCGCTGACGGAGCCGAAGTCAAAGCAGTGGTATTCGTGCAATGCGCTGGACAGCGCGACGAAACCGGAAAGCATCTGTCCTATTGCTCCGGGACTTGCTGTCTCACCAGCATCAAGCAGGCCATGTACTTCAAGGATCAAAATCCTGACGTCGATACCATTGTGATTTTTGACGACTTGCGTACCCCAGGCAACGGCGAAGACTTTTATCGTAGCGCGCAGCAAAAGGGCGTGACCTTCACCAAAGGCAAAGTGGCCGGTGTAACGGCTTCAGGCGCGGGTTGCAAGGTTACCTTCAACGACCTGATCCTGGGCGACGAGAACGCTACGATTGAGGCTGATCTGGTGGTGCTGGCGACGGGTCAAGTGCCGAACTCTGGCGTTAACATCGATCCGAGCAAATTGGAAGCGGAAACCGAAACTGCGGCGGAAGTGAAGCAAGTTTCCATCCTCAACTTGAACTATCGTCAGGGACCGGACGTGCCGCAATTGAAGCAAGGTTTCGTTGACTCGCACTTCATTTGCTTTCCCTACGAATCACGCCGCACCGGTATTTATCCGGCCGGCCCGGTGCGCCGCCCGATGGATATTGCGCAAGCCATGGAAGACGCCACCGGCGCCACCATGAAGGCGGTGCAGGCAATCGAGAACGCCGCCGTCGGTCGTGCTGCCCATCCGCGTTCCGGCGACTTATCTTTCCCATCGTTCCGTGCCGAGGGTTGCACCCAGTGCAAACGTTGCACAGTGGAATGCCCGTTCGGTGCAATCGACGAGGATGAGAAACGCTATCCGGTATTCAATGAGTCACGTTGTCGCCGTTGCGGTACCTGCATGGGTGCTTGCCCAGTGCGCGTGATTTCGTTTGAGAACTATTCTGTGGATTCCGTCGGCTCGCAGATCAAGGCCGTGGATATTCCAGATGAGTTCCAAGAGAAGCCACGGATTCTAATTCTGGCGTGCGAAAACGATGCTTATCCTGCGCTCGATATGGCCGGCATGAATCACAACGAATACAGCGCCTATGTGCGGATCATTCCAGTACGCTGCCTGGGCTCGGTCAACCTAATCTGGGTGACGGATGCATTGAATAGCGGCTACGACGGCGTGATGATGATGGGCTGTAAACACGGCGATAATTATCAGTGCCACTTCGTGAAGGGTTCTGAGATTGCCAGCATCCGTCTCTCCAAAGTGGACGAGACGCTGAAGAGCTTGAACCTGGAAACCGAGCGCGTACAAAACTACGAAGTCGCGATTACCGACATCGAGCGCGTGCCTCAACTGATTAACGACTATGCGGCGAAGATCCAAGAAATTGGTATGTCGCCGTTCAAGTTCTAGGAGGATGGCAATGAGCGATCTGAACGCCCAAGCAAAAGAAAAGTACCACAACAATTTCCTCAAGGAAGTTGCGGCCAACGTCGAGGAAGGCGATTGGGTCAAGATGTGTATGCAGTGTGGCGTGTGTTCGGGTTCTTGCCCGTTTGGCCCACACTGGGCGCATCCGCCCCAGGAAATCTTCATGATGATCCGCGCCGGTAAGCGCGAGGAAGTGCTGACCTCAGACTCAATGTGGATGTGTACTTCCTGCTATAACTGCATCGTGCGTTGCCCGCGTAAATTGCCGATCACGCATATCATGCATGGTTTGGCCAACTACGCACATCGTCTTGGTTTGGCGCCGAAGAATCAGCCGACGCGTCAGTTTGCCAAGCTGTTCTGGAACAATATCGTCAAGACTGGGCGCGTCAACGAGCTGAAACTTTCGCTCGGACTGTATTTCAAGGATGGTCTGGCAAGCGGCATTAAAACCGGTATGGCAATGTCGAGTGTCGGTCTGGGTTTGGTCAAGGCAGGGCGCCTGAACCCAATGGAAATTCTCAAGGGGCATGGTTGCAAGGACATTAAAGGCATCCAGGCTATGGTGAAAAAAGCCCAGGAACTCGAGGCCAAACGCAAGGGCTTCACGGCCGCGTAAGGAGAAAATTATGGCGACAAAAGAATACGCATTTTATCCAGGTTGTTCATCGCAGCCAGGAGCATCCGCATCTAACTACCTAACCTCGGTCAACGCCATGTGCAAGACCTTGGATATTAAGCTCAACGAAATACCCGACTGGAACTGCTGCGGTGCTTCTATCGGCTACGCTGAGGGCGGTGAGTTGCCGCGTCACGCGATGAACGCGCGCAATCTGGCACTGGCGGAAAAAGAATTGGCAGGGCAACCGGTGGTGGCGACCTGTGCAGCGTGCTGGTTGTCTGCACGCGAGACCAAGGAACGCTTGGATCACGACGCCACGCTGAAATCGGACGCGAATGAAGCGCTGAAAGAAGCTGGACTGCAATACAACGGCACTGCCGAAGTTAAGCACATGGTAGAAGTGTTGATCGAAGACTTCGGTTATGAAGCCTTGAAAAAGCCGGTCGTAAAGCCGCTGAACGGCATGAAGTTCGCAGGCTATGTCGGCTGCCAAACTAATCGCCCCTTCGGTATCCAGGGCGAGTCGTTCGAAAATCCAGTGTATCTCGACAAACTCGTCGAGACCATGGGCGGCGAAGCTGTGGCCTATGATCAAAAAGTAACTTGTTGTGGTGGTGCGTTGGCTTTCTCCGAGCCAGAAAAAGCGCAAAAGCAGATCAAGGATATTGTCGAGTCAGCCTACGACCACGGCGCTGAAATGATTGTTACCCCGTGCCCATTGTGCCAAGCTAACGTCGAGATTTATCAGGGCGACGTGAACAAGCGCTACGGCACAAAGTTCAATATACCGGTGTTGTACTATAGCCAGCTCATGACCTTGGCTTATGGTGGTTCAGCCAAGGAGGCGGGTTTGGGTGGGCAGTTGATCAAGGCGACGCAATTGGAAGCATTCGCCGCTAAAAAGTAAATAGGCGGTTATGGGCGAGAGGTTTCGCTAGCAATAAAATTGAGGGCGGTTTTCTAACCGCCCTTTCTTATTGGAACAAAGGGTGCGTTATGGATAATCCAAAAACCTGGGACGAGTATCTTGATCTGGTGCACCAGGCCGTCTATGAGATCGATGAAATGCGCTCCATCATCGATGATGATGCAGGTGATGAAGATACAGACTTGTATGCGCAATTCATTGAACCGCTGGATTTCCATTTGCGAAAATTGTTCGATGATATGACTTCAGGACGCTATGAATTTTCGCGCGATACCGACTTGCCCTACATGGCAGTTGTGCAGCGCTTTGGGCGTGCCATCCCTTTTCGGCAATTGCTGGAAACTATCAACCGTACCCATCGCAAAGGGCTGTGAAGTGCCTTCCGCGCTTTTGTAGCATTTTACCGACGCCCAGAAAAATAATGCTTGCATTCGGCAGATGAGTGGGGTAACTTGCAAACCGCAGGATTTTCAAGTGGTGTGTAATGTTCGTCGCTGTAACCCCTTCTCGTTGGTACCTCAGCTCGCCGGCGCTCTGTCTTGATTGTCATGCACCTGGGTTTACGCCCGATTTATTCAACTTTTAAAGGATTTTCCCGACATGGCAACAGGCACTGTTAAATGGTTCAACGATTCTAAAGGCTTTGGCTTCATTACTCCCGATGGCGGCGGCGAAGATCTGTTCGCGCACTTTTCCGCAATTCAGGGTAACGGCTTCAAGACACTGGCAGAAAACCAAAAGGTGAGCTTCGACGTCACCACTGGTCCTAAAGGTAAGCAAGCAGCGAACATTCGTCCTGCTGAATAAGCTTATTTGCACTGAATTTAAAAAGCCCGGCATGCCGGGCTTTTTTTATGGGTGTTGCTGCTCGTTTACTTGGCGACCATGCGGGCCCATTCGATGGCCGCGAGATGTGCGCGGGTGGCCGCTCCAAGCTCTATGTTCAGTTGCGCACACAGGCGCACGGCCTTGGTCCAGTGGTTGGATTCAAAGGCTAGGGCCAACTCAAGGTAAGGTGCATATTTACCTTCATGCGTGAGCAATGCGCTGGTGATCTCTTGGGGTAGATTGATACGCTTCAGGGCTTGCTCCATCGGGATGCCTAGCAGGGCATCCAATAATGAAAAATTTCCAACTACAAACAGCGCATTGGCTTCCTTGGTTGGCAAGTTAATTTGGCCTAGTAATTCAGTGAGTCGACCGCGGATAATGGCCGTATTCAGAAGGACGCGTTGCGCTGCAGAAAGATCGATCCCTGCATAAACCAACAGAGACAGCCAGCGCCATAGAAAGTCGTAACCAAGCAGCATGATGGCATTGCGGATAGAGGATGCCTTGTATTGCATGCCGATGCCGACCGAGTTGATGTAGCACAGTAGGCTGTAGCACAGCGCAACATCGTGTTTGAAAGCATCCTCGATTGCATAGATATCGGCCTTGTTCATCACTAGGTTAAAAATTTCAACAATACGTGCGCGCGATGGGTCTAGACGATTCGAGACTATGGTCTCGTGCTTGGCAAAAAATTGACCTTGATAAATATCGAAGCCGAAAGTTTTACATGCTTCGAAGTCGCTCCGTCGGTTCACATTACGCGCTAGACGGATCAAGCCATAAGGTTTTACCGCGCGATCAATGTGAGCAATTGCTTGTAGGTTAAGTTGCTCAAAATTGTAGATGACATGGCTGGCTACTTTGGCAATTCTGCTGTAATCAAAATCGCTGTTGCTGCAAATAATTGCTAGGGCGTAACCCTGCTCTAATAACTGTGCGCATCGTGCCTCGGCATTGGGGGCCTCAAGGAAAACGGCGTCATATTCCAACACAAAATTTGAGCTTGGCAGCAATTCCACCAGATCGCTCTGTAACGCATTTGCTGGTAGTTTGATCCAACCAAGGCGATCGCCGAGCACCGTAGCCACCCCGAAAGTGTTCAGTGTATCTACAATCAGGCGCGCACTTTGATCCGCCGTTTCGGGAGTTGTTGCAGGTAAAGTTGGGTTGGGGCGAACAAATAACTGAAAGGCGCTTACTTTTTCTGCGCCATCGAAAATGGGTTGGCGTGCAATGAAGATGGCGTCTTCATGGGTGGATTCGTTAGCTGCGCTAGCCGTTGCAATAGAAACCTTATTTACGGAATGGTTTTGCCCTTCGCCGCCTGTGCCCGCATCCCGGCGGAAGGTTTTCGGAAAGATATTCCATTTCATGGTTACAGGCTTCCTTAACTCTAGCTAGATTTATGCGGGAGTCATCTCTATCGCCTATATAAGGGAAATTCTTTAATGAATTTACAAATATTTAATTTATAGAAATCCAACTTGGTGCCTAATAAAAGTTTTCGCACTATATTGGTGCGTTAAGTTGAATAAAAATACTGTTTTAAATATAAATAATGATTTAAAACAATGTTATAAAATATAGGAATAAAAATTGCTTTAAACAGTTGAATTTTGCTTTTGGAGGAACGAATGGAAACGTTGAAAGTGGGAACTGATGCATTGTTTGTTTTATTGGGCGCGATCATGGTGCTGGCCATGCATTCCGGTTTCGCTTTTCTCGAATTGGGTACGGTACGCCAGAAAAATCAGGTTAATGCTCTGGTCAAAATCTTGGTGGATTTTTGCATATCGACCATCGCCTATTTTTTTATTGGCTACGGTGTTGCCTATGGCACTCACTTTATGGTCGGCGCGGAAACGCTGGCAGCCAAGAATGGCTACGAGTTGGTCAAATTCTTTTTCTTGTTAACCTTCGCAGCGGCGATTCCGGCCATTGTGTCAGGTGGCATCGCAGAACGCGCAAGGTTTTACCCGCAGTTGATCGCCACTTTCCTGTTAGTGGCTCTGGTCTATCCATTCTTTGAAGGTATTGCCTGGAATAAAAACTTCGGTGTGCAGGGCTGGATCAATACGCAGTTCGGTGCCGAGTTCCATGATTTCGCTGGATCGGTGGTAGTGCATGCAGTGGGCGGATGGGTCGGCTTGGCCGCAGTGTTGCTGCTGGGCGCACGTCATGGGCGCTATCGCAAGGATGGCGCGATGGCAGCACACCCTCCTTCCAGTATTCCATTTTTAGCGTTGGGTGCATGGGTGCTGACCGTGGGCTGGTTTGGTTTCAATGTCATGTCGGCGCAATCAATTGACAAGATCAGCGGATTGGTCGCGGTGAATTCGTTGATGGCCATGGTTGGCGGTACCTTGGTGGCGTTATTGGCTGGCAAGAATGACCCCGGGTTTGTGCATAATGGCCCGTTGGCCGGCTTGGTTGCAGTATGTGCGGGTTCTGACCTCATGCATCCAATAGGGGCGCTGGTGACAGGTGGCATCGCGGGAGGCTTATTCGTTTATATGTTCACCTTGACGCAAAACAAATGGAAGATTGACGATGTGTTGGGGGTCTGGCCCTTGCACGGTCTGTGCGGCGCATGGGGAGGAATTGCTGCGGGACTCTTTGGTGTAAAGGCGCTAGGCGGTATTGGTGGCGTGACGTTTGGAGCGCAACTGGTCGGTACGCTGATGGGTGTGGGGATTGCGCTAGTCGGCGGCTTCGCGATTTATGGCATATTAAAAATGACTATTGGCATACGGCTCGATCAAGAATCAGAATTCAATGGTGCTGATTTGTCGATACACAAAATATCTGCGACACCTGAACGTGAATCGATGTAAATTTTTAAATTGCGTGATTGATTAGCAATACGCAAAAGCTTGAGCCTGCGCGGTTCAGCCTAAAGCACTAGGCTGAACCGCGCAGATTATTCCTCGTCTTCCTTGTACTCTTTGGGCAGCAAGTGCGCGATGCCCTTGTGGCAGTCGATGCAGGTTTTGCCTTCTTTTTTCGCTTGCGCATGTTGCTGCTGCGCGCGCGGTTTCTGCTTTGCCGCATTCATCCCTTCAAAGCTGTGGCAGTTACGGCATTCGATTGAGTCCCGGCTCTTCATACGAGCCCACTCGTGGGTAGCCAATTCCATCCGATGGGCTTCAAATTTTTCCGGTGTGTCAATGTATCCGGTCACCTTGCCCCACAACTCGGCAGAAGCCTCTATTTTGCGCGCCATTTTGTGTGTCCAGTCTTTGGGCACATGGCAGTCGGAGCAAATGGCGCGCACGCCGGTGCGATTTGAATAGTGGATGGTTTCCTTATATTCCTGATATACGGTATCCCGCATTTCGTGGCAAGAGATGCAAAACTCCAGTCGATTTGTAGCTTCCATACCGGTATTGAACCCGCCCCAGAAGATAATTCCAGAAAAGAAACCGACCGTAAGCAAGGTTAGCAGGGAGTATTTTGCACTCGGTCGCTTGAGTCCGATCCAACAGCGTTTGATGAGACCTTGTTTGTCGTTATTCATTTGAATCTCCAATTCGACGTTGCTTGAAAGTATTTTCACCCCGCACTTAGCAAGGCAGGAAATCAAGGGTAAAAATCTTACTACTGCCTATCACATGGCTGGTAAGGCCTTTACTTGAACGTATAGCTATAGGACACGGCAACTACATTGACAGAGTAGCTTCCCGACTGCTGGTTGGTCGGCAATACCCCTATCGGTGTGGAACCATACTGATACGTGTTATAAAAAAAGTCGCTGCTGTTCAATTGTTGGAAAATATATCCCACGGCAATCTTGCTACTCTTGTCGAGCTGATAGGTGCCGGTGAGCTTGAGCTGAATCGTCTTGCTCTTGATGTCCGGCAACAAGCCGCAGGAGAAGATTCTGGGGTCGCTGCAGACTACCCCACCCGTTGTGGCCGTGGCATAGTTCAACTGGGTGTTATAGCTGCTCTTGCTCTGCGTATAGGTCAAATCGCCAGCGAGTTCGAGCTTGGTACCAAACAAGCCCGCCTGCTTAGCTCCAAGGCCGAGCGTGACGTCATTGTCTTGCAGCGTATTGTTCCAGGAAGCGCCAGCCGGAATGGCAATAGCTGTACCACTGGCGGCGCTGTTTCCTTGGCCCAAGCCGCGCTGCAGGTTCGTCATATCCCGCACTCTGTGCTGTTGGGTCAGGTACGCGGAAACCGATCCATTCTCGCTGTAACTGTACGTGGAATCCAGATTCAGACTCCACGTGTTGCCCTTCTGCACGCCGTAGGTGGAGTCGTAGTAATCGTCATGCGTGTAACGCCCCCCCAGACTCAGAGACAGCTTTTCATTCGCTTGCCAGTTCACGCCCGCTTTTACCAAATGTTCGCGACGGGTCGCATCGAAATAGGGGTAGAAGCCGACATAGTCGCCAGCATTGATACCTTTAATCGTGCCGGCGCCACCAGCGCTACCCCTGACGCTAATAAATGCAGCAATCGCGTTTTGATCTGAGTCCGTCCGACGATCGCTATAGGAATAACCCACATTCATATCCACGTCATCGCTCGCCTTGAGCTTGTAGGTCACGCCGAGTTTGTCATCCCGGCTGGCGGTAGCAACGACGCAATTGGTGCCAGCTGGATAGCCGGCATTCACTGCATATTGGTTGCACCAGCGTTTGACATCCTCATGATTGTAGGCGAGGCGGATATGTTGTTTTTTGTCCAGGCGATAATCACCGGCCAGTTCCAGTTGAATTTTCCGGTTGCTGAGCGGCGTATTCGGATAAGTTGCCCGATTTCCACCGTCGATCGCATTGAAGTCGTAAATATTCGATGGTGTGCGATTGTCTCGCTCGTCGTATTTTAGCCCGGCGGAAAGTGCTAGCCCTTTGATGCTCTGATCCGTCAGTTTCAAATCGCCGTGGGTGGTCACAACCAGCCCATTCAGCGAAGAGCGCGGGACTGCTGTCACCGTAAGAGGTGAGCTCACGAAGCTGTCATTCTGGGTATTGCGACCATAAGAGAGGCCGCCCGTCAGCTTGGTTTTCCCTGAGAATGCATAGCCCCCGCTCAGGTTCAATTGATGAAAATCGTTGCTGGGTGGTGTCGTTAATGTATCGATCGCATTCGAGCCAACGAAATTTTGAAAGGATACGCTGCTGTAATCATCCCGAAAAAATGAGCCGAAATATGCGCCGGTCAGGTGGGCCTTTTCGCCGGCCCAATTCAAGGCCAGATTGATGGTATCTGTTTTGTAATTGGTTGGGTTTGGTAGGATCGCAATCTTTTCACCATTGCCGCCTAAACTAGTATCTGTCGCAAAAGCCATCAGTTTCGCGCCAGACTGATCCAGATGATTGAAGTCGAACTTGATATCCCATTGCGAATTCAAGATGTAGCCGGCGCTGAAAGAGGTATTCTTTCTGGAGGTGCCGATATCCACCGTATGAAAAGCCGCGAGTTGATTTGCGGTTAGCGAATTTGTGCCTGGGGAAGCATTGGAGACCAATCCAAAGGTTGCAGGCAGGACGAAACTATTACCCCCCACACTCCCTTGATAAGGCGTTTGATAACTGTCAGTGAAGTTGTGGCGCAATTCGTCATAGCCGATACTGAGGCTCCACTGGCCTTGGTTACTCACAGACGCATCAAGTGAGCGTGAGGTCAGTCCCAGATCGCTGCCAGTAATGGACCAGCGCGTCGCCCCGGTGCCATCGCCGTAGGCATTGCCACCGCGCACGCTGAAGTTACCGATCGCATTGACCCCGGACTTGTTTAAGCCAGTATATTCGCCGAATTTGGCGGCACTGCGCGAGGTGTTGGTCGCGCCAATTTCCACGAAATTGGTCGGCGTCTTCAACGCTAAGGCTTCAGCCTCGTCGTCGGCCTGAACCGGCATTGCGCACATCGCGAGCAGCGCAGCTTCAACGGCGAGTGTCAGCGTGCGGATTTTCATTTTGCGGTTATTCGTTTTCATGACAATCTCCCATTCCCAAGAATTAGCGCTGGAAGTAGCCGCCAGCTGGACTATTCGAACCATGGATCAGTACGTGGCAATTCATGCAGGCCCGACCACCTATGTTCTGACTCGGAAACAAATTGGCGGAATTGTTCGCGTTCCTTGTGGCGAGCCCGCCTTGGAAGCCCGCTGCATTCGGGCCAGCCGGCGTTCCACTAGCGTGTGTGCCATCATGGCATTCTTGACACAGGAATGGCGCACGCGACTTCAGCAGCGGTGTAATGTTGGAACCATGCGGTGTATGGCAATGTGCGCAGTCTTCCGTCACAGGCTGATGCTCGAACAGGAAAGGGCCGCGTTTTTCTGCATGGCAGGTGTAGCAGGTTTCAGTGACCGTGTTTTTCTTGAGCAATTTCGGACCGGCCGAACCATGCGGGTTGTGGCAGTCGGAACAGACCACTTTGCCCTCACCAATGGGGTGGTGCGAAATTTTCTTGCTGTCAGCACGCTGCTCTTTGTGACAGTTAAAGCAGATTTCAGGCTGCGTTTTTTTGTCGCGCACTTTGTCATGCGCCGTATGGACTTCGTGACACGACGCACACGCTACATCGGCTATCTGGTGGGCACTGCCATCCCAGTGCGTCCTAGCGAATGACTTCTGGTGGCAAGTCAGGCAAGAAGCATTTTGCGTCTCTGTGGGTGATCGTTTAAAAGAAGAAAATTTGCTACTCCTTGCCCCAAACAGAATATCGGGCGATGGGCGCGTCGAAGTGCCAGCAGTATTCTTGACGTGGGCATCACTATCGCCATGACAAGATTGGCATTTGGGTGTGCGGCCATCGGCTTTAACGCCGTGGCGCGTTTGGTAGATGGAAAGTACCGGCTTCAAGTCCGATTCGTCGTGACATTTGGTACAGATGGCGTCACCTTTTAGCACCTCAGTCGTTGCTCCCATCGCTTTACCCTGTGACACCGGGGATTCGGCCAGTGCCAATGATGAGGCTAAGCCCAAGCTACTAAGCAACGCGCCGAGGGTTACGAGTTTTAACAAACGTCTCATTATTCTTCTCCCTGAATCCATATTGGCAAATTCGCATACCGATGTGAAACGCTACGTCACACGTCATGCTTGGCAAGTCTTATAGCGATAAGATCCATTCGATCAAATTCTTAATTTGCGCTGCGTCCTTGGTCTTGATGATTTTGTGTTCCTCTTCGTGACCATCTGGAAACTTGGCCTTTTCACCCGATGTGATATGGGTGAGCAGTCGCTCTTCGGCATTGGCTTTGCCGCGGTATTTGGCGGCCACTTCTTTATACGGCGGACCTTCTTTCTTTTTCTCGACAGCGTGGCACTTGAAGCAGTCATTCTGGCGCGCCAAGGTCTTCGCAGCCTCGGTATCGAACGCCCAGATATTCGTTGAAAAGATCAATAAGAGTGTTGCGGCGAGAATGCTGAGAACAGATTTTTGATGGAAGGGTTGCGAGGACATTTTTATGGCTCCCTATATAGTTAAGTAATTCAAAAGACCTTAATATCTTTATAAAACTAATTTCACATAACCTCAACAAATAATAGATCACTAAATGGAATTCTAAAGAGGTACTCCTAAAGCATTAGATCCAATGTTCAGGAATACCTGCACATTCGGTGAGGCATTAAGCCCACCGATGTGGAGAAAAGCAAAAACGATGAGATTAGAGGCCTTTTTTCCCTTGGCGCCAGCGCTGAATACCTCGCATATGGTCCAGAGACTTGGCTAGTTCAACTTCCATCTTGGCAAATTCCATCGCGGTGACGATGTGGCGCATGGTTTCTTCCGCTTCCAGCGTTTTTTCCTCTAGTTTTCCGTCGCGAATGTCTTTTTCACGGATAGCAATGTCAGAAAGAATGGTGACGCCGTGGCTCTGTATTTCCAGCATGCCGCCAGAGATGTAGATCACGACTTCTTCGGTTTGGAACGGAATTTTTAGCCGGATGACCCCACTCTTAAGCGGGGTAATGAGCGGGGCATGCATCGGATAAATGCCGACCTCACCCATGATCGCCGGAGCGACCACGAATTCTACGATGCCACAAAAAAGCATCTCTTCAATGCTGACGATATCCACATGCATCGTCATTGCCATGTTGATTTTCCTTCGGTGGACATCTATTCAAGCGACAAAAATAGCATAGGCAAAAATTGTGGTTAACAGCTTTGTTGCAAACTGCCGTCTGGTGCTGTGGTCACTCCTAATTGTAGCGTACGCGAAAATAATTCAAATAGCAGCGCATGGCAAATTTCCGCCAACGCGGGATTGTAGCGATGGCCTTCGTCGCGCATGAAAGCGTGCTGTGCGTTGAATTCATGCCAAGTGAAATTCACGCCAACTTCGTTCAGCGTGTTGTAGATCCGTTGGCGTCCAGCGAGTGGAATATGCGGATCTTGTTTGCCCCAAATCATCAACATTTCGGCCTTTATCTCTGATAGTCGATCCAGCGTATTGTCTTGCTTGCCTTGGCCTAAGGTGCGCGAATGCACATCGGTCGCATAGAAGCTGACGCCCGCCAATATCTCCGGGTTCATGGCACAGCGGATGCAGAGGTGCCCACCCAAACAGATGCCGACGCAGCCCAAACGTCCGTTGCAATCGGCGCGTGTCATGAGATGCTCAATGCAGGCACGTGCATCGGCATCGTAGGAGGCAATTGTTTTTTCGATCTTGTAGCGATTGCCTTTTTCTGTGTCGGCCGTGTTGTAGGCGAATGGGCTACCGGGCGGCTCAAAGTCGTGGTAAATCTCCGGCACAGCCACCACATATCCTTGGCTCGCTATGAGTCGCGCCGTACGTGCGATTGGCCCAGTCATCTGATAAATTTCCGCGAACAGTACAATGCCGGGAAATTCCCCAACTGCCACCGGACGAAAGATAAAGGTGCGCATCACGCCTTGTGCTGTCTTCAAGTCAACAAAGTCTTCCTGGATCAGCATGGCGCTCCTTCTGTGAGAGTGGATATATCGAGCAACTGCGCGATGCTGCGAGCTGCGGGTGCGAGGCCATATGGCACGATTCCAAGCAAGGGCGCCTTAAGTCGTGCCTGCAAAGCCTGCACATTCTCCTCGAACAGAGGCATTACCGGATCGATGCGATTTGCCACCCAGCCCCGCAATTGCAGCCCTTGCGCCTGGATTGCTTGCGCTGTCAACAAGGCATGGTTGAGGCAGCCCAGGCGCATGCCCACCACCAGGATCACCGGCAGTGCGAGTTGTTGCGCTAAATCGGCGCTGCTCTGCGTGTCGTTGAATGGCACCATCCAGCCACCAACACCTTCGACAATGACTACATCAGCTAAGGCTTGCAGGTGCCAATAGGCGTTCAGCATGGGTGCGATGTCTAATGTCAGGCCCGCTTGCTGTGCTGCCAAATGTGGCGCAACGGGTGCGGGCAGGGCGTATGGATTGATCCATTCGCGCGGTGCGTCCACGGTGCTGGCTGCACGTAAAGCTTCAACATCCTCACATTGGCATGCTTCACAACCCGCAGCGACTGGTTTCATGCCGACCACAGATTGTCCGCTACGCGCAAAAGCATGCAGCAGCGCACTTGCCACCAGGGTCTTGCCGACACCGGTATCGGTGCCGGTGACAAAATAAGCTTGGCTCAAGTGCGCGGAACCCATAAAACATCCGGCACATGTAATGCTTGGTTTAGTGCGCGGCACAGAACGAACAGTAAATCGGACAAACGATTGAGATAAATCAACGCGGCAGAAGACACAGCCTCTTGCTGCGCTAACGCTGCCAGTCGGCGCTCAGCGCGGCGGCATACTGCGCGTGCCACATGGCATAGCGCTGCCTGGCGTGAACCACCGGGGAGAATAAACTCCTTGAGCGGTGGTAGGTTCTCATTCAAGGCGTCCAATTCTTGCTCTAGGTGCGTGGTCATTTCCGGTGTGATGCGTGTGTAATTTGGGATCGACAGCTCGCCACCCAGCTCGAATAGTTCATGCTGGATACGCGTCAGCAGGGCGAGGGTGGCTGTGGGTAATGCGGGTTCGGCGAGCAGCAAACCTAGCTGACTGTTGAGCTCGTCGATTGCGCCCAGCGCTTCAATACGCGCACCGTATTTCGGTATGCGCGCGCCATCGCCCAGGCCGGTCGTGCCATCATCGCCGGTGCGTGTGTAAATTTTACTTAAACGAAATCCCATCAGCTTTGTACCTGGGCAAGCGCCTTGTTGGCGCGGAAGAACATTTTGGCCATGGCAATGCCAAGCGGCAACGACAGCAAAATACCGAAGAGAACGAGCACCACGCTGGCTAAGGCAATGCCCATGGCGATGGTGAGATAGGCGATTTGTTTGGATTGTCCGAATAGGCCATCTTCGCAACGTAAGAGTTGCATGCCGAGGTAAATCGCGAGCGCGCCATACAGGATGAGTTGCGCTATGGAGGCGGCCATAATGAAGCCGGAGGGATTTTCGCTATCAAGCAAGGGGGCGGTCAGTACCGTTATGATGGATGCGAGGATATACAGCGATATGGCTAGGCTCGCGGCGCGATAGTGCGACTTTTCAATCAGGAGTTTTTTGAAGATCAAATACGGATAGATCGAAAGCAAGGTCATCGCGTAAGCGGTAGCGAGCGATACATATTTTAAGGCCGGCATGGTATCTGCCATAAATGACAGGGCGAAATAGGGGAGGGTGAGAATGACGCCTAAAACGCTACAATTTCCGGCCCACCAGAGTTGTTGGGGGGTGAAGGAGTATTCGACTGTATTGGAAAAGTCGAAAGGGGTTTTTTCTTCCACGCCATCAACTTGCGCGTCGGGTGGGATATAGGGGCTGCGCGACATGAGGGTTTCTCGCCGAAATGGTTTCGAGAGAATAACATTTTTGCCGAGCTAAAATTCGTTTTGCAGTTTTTTGTAGCCTTTAACCAAGTCGATGTTGGTGCGTGCCACGTCTTCGGAAAAATCCATGGCAGAGGGGGGGACTGATTTGATCTGGCTCAGATCAGAGTTGGAGTGAATGTTGGTGGTGGAGGGAATGTAGAAGTTTTCCGGCACTTCACAACCTTCGATCACCGAATTGTGGCGCACCACGGAGCGGGTACCCACAACACAATTGAACAGCACGCTATTGAAGCCAATGAACACATGATCGCCGACGACGCACGGGCCATGTACGATGGAGCGGTGTGCAATCGAAGTGTACTCACCGATCTTGACCAGCCCACCGGATTTGGAATGGATCACCACGCCATCCTGAATATTGGAATTGGCACCGATGATGATCGGTTCCATTTCGCCATTTTCATCGACTTCGTCGGCACGGATGACAGCATAGGGGCCAATAAACACGTTTTCACCGACAATGACCTTGCCGCAGATGATGGCGGTGGTGTCGACAAAAGCGGATTCAGCAATGATGGGCAGGTCGCCGCTAGGGTTTTTTCGGATCATATTCGGGAGCTTGGGGCGGTCTTAGATACCGCTATTTTAACCCGAACGGTAGCGCGGCGTAATGCCTAGCAGAACGCGGCAGTCAGAGCATGCACCAAGCGCCCGCCGATATTTTTCGGCTGCTCGATTTGCGTCACCAGTACGTCGAAGGGCAGAGTGATGGCATGCCGGCCAAACACCGATTTCGGCTGATCCAAGCCAAACGTTTCATGCGATCCGACCACTACTAGATCGGGTTGCCAAGATTGCACCACGTCTGTCACCGCAGATTTAAGCTCGCCGGCCGCGACAATCGCCTCTACTCCAGTGGCGCCGATGCGGTTCAACAAGCGTTCAAGCTTCCCCGAGAATTGCTGCACCATCGCCTGGCGCATCTGGTTCGGCGTGAGGAAAGGTGCATGGTCGGATTCGTATCCAGAGGTGTAGTCAATGATGGTCGCGCTGGCGAGCGTCGCATTGTAAAGCCGGGCCATGTTCAGCGCATGTTGCGCGACGCGTTCGCCGTTGGGGGAAATATCGACAAGGGTCAGGATTTTACGGTAAGTACGCATCAATTGCTCCTAAGCGATGGACTGGATAAAGGCGCGCTCGATGGCAGGCGTGGCGGCGTCGGCCTTACCGCATTTGCCGAATATCCGCGTGTGGCACTGGAGGCAGCGATTGCGGTCGATGCGGGTAGTGATGGTGCCGACCACATCGGCACGTGCGGAGAAAATATTTTCCTCTCCGATATCCTGCAAATGACCGCTGTTATCAAGTACCGCGCGCACCTCATCCTTGAGGCGATAAAAATACAGGCCGCCGCCCAGTTTTCGCCGGCGTCGCGCTTCTTGTGCCAACATCTCGGCACCCGCGATGTCGATGAAGTTGATGCCGCTGGCGAGCAAGAGCACATGCTTGTGATCCGGGTTGATTTCGTCAACCTCTTGCAAGGCTTGCTGCACATGATCTACGGCGCCGAAGAAGATCGAGCCATTGATGCGCAGCATCTTGATCTGCGGACATTCCGGACGCCCCTCTGCATCGACGAAGTGATAGCTTCCCGGTTCCTGATCTGGCACGACGGCGCGAATGCCGGGGCGCGAGGTACGATAGAGATAGGCCAGCAGCGACAGCAGCATGCCGACGAAAATTCCTTTTTCCAGATTAACCAGTGTTCCAAGCAGAGTAACCCACAGAATGATGGATTCAATGCGGCTGGTTTTCATCACCGCGCGGATGTGGTGAAAATCGATCAAGCCCCAGGCAACCAGAAACAAAATACCGGCCATCGCGGCGGTAGGCAAATACGCCGCCAGCGGTGCGACCAGTAATAGAATCAGCACTAGGAGTAATGATGCGAATACCGCAGCTAATGGCGTGCGTGCACCGGCTGCGTAATTCACGCCGCTGCGATTGAACGAGCCGCTGGAGGCATAGCCGGAAAAGAAGGCGCCAAAAATATTCGATAATCCTTGTCCAATGAATTCCTGGTTGCCATCGATGCGTTGTTCGGAGCGTGTAGCAATTGCACGCGAGATCGACACCGCTTCAGTTAGTGCCAGCATGGTCACCACCAGCGCTGGGAACAGCATATTTTGTAAGGCGTGCGGCGAGAAGTCTGGCAGCGATAAGGGCGGCAAGCCGGATGGCAAGGCCCCCACGGTCGTGATCCCGGATGCATCTGAGCCCAGCAGGCGATTGATCAGCAACGCACCGATACTGCCAGCAACCATCGCAGCAATCATGTAGGGAAATTTCGGGTAAAAGCGTTTGAATAGCATGCCCGAGATCAGCGTCGTTGCACCGACTGCCGTGACATACAGATTGATTGCATCGAGGTGCGCGAACAACTGATAAATGGTTTCAAAGAAGGATGTGCCGCGCGCGATTGGTACGCCGAAGAAATGTTTGATCTGGCTGGACGCGATCAAGATTGCCGCGCCAGCGGTGAAGCCGATCACGACGGTATGCGAGATGAAATTGACTAAGGTGCCAAGGCGCGCTAATCCGAGCACCAATTCAAAAATGCCGACCATCAGAGTCAGTGTGAGCACCATTTGGATAAATTCCGGTGAGCCTGGCGCCGCATGTGTGCTGACGGATGAAAATACCGCGATGGAAATGGCTGTAGTCGGCCCTGAAACCAAATGCCAACTGGAGCCGAACAGCGCGGCAATGATCGCCGGCACCATGGCAGCGTAAAGACCATACTCCGGCGGCATGCCGGCAATGGTGGCAAAGGCCACACCTTGTGGTAGCACGATGAGTGCGCCGGTCAAGCCGGACATCAAATCGGCGCGCGACGATGTGCGATTGACGAGTGGTAGCCATTGCAGGAAAGGGAAGAAGCGACGATAACGCGCGGGCAAGCTAAAGGCGGAACTGAGCATGGGATGACCTGACGGGCAAGCAAGAGGTAAGTATTGAATGCTAGCTGGTGAAGCGTGAAGCGCCGGTCAAGGTAAGGTAAAGAAAGCGTTAAAGTGGTGTGTTTGGCACAAATATTAATTGCGCGGTGGTGCCCTCGCCCTCGCGGCTTTCGATCAGGACATCCCAGCCGTAGCGGTCACAAATGCGCTTAACCAGCGATAAGCCAATACCGGAACCCTTGCTGGCGGAACCTTTGTAGTAGCGCTGGAACACGCGCGCCAATTCATCGGCCTTGATGCCGATGCCGGTGTCGCTGACCACTAGGCGATCCGCCGCGAGGCGGATTCCGATCTTGCCGGTTTCAGTGTAGGAGAAGGCATTGCGGATCAGATTGCTGATGACGATGGACAGCAACGTACGTTCGGCCGGCAGTCTAGGTTGTGCCGCGATGTCGAGCTCTAGCACGGCGTCGCGGCCCTCGATCAAGTGTCGGTGTTTTTCCACGCATTCCATTAGCACCTCTTTGACGGGGCACTGTTCGTCGGGCTGGGCACGCGCTGTTTCCTCACGCGCCATCAACAACAGTGCCATGGTCAGCTCAGTCATGTCGCGGCTGGCGCGCTCAATACGGTTGATGCGTTGTTTTTGTTTCGGACTTAGGTTGTGGTCGCCTTCCAGTACCTCTGTCGCTCCTTGAATCACCGCCAAGGGCGTGCGCAATTCGTGGCTCACATCTGCGGTAAAGGCGCGTTCGCGGTCGATGAAGGCGCGCAGACGACCGAGATAATTATCGAAAGAGCGCGCTAGTTCGCCTAGTTCGTCTTCGGTGAAATGATCGCTTAGCGTCGGGCTTTGCCCTTCGGGGCTAGCATCCTGCACTTCTTTCGAGAGCCGGATCACGGGTTCGATGACGCGCCCCGCCAGCCAATAGCCGCCACCCGCTGACAGCAGCGCCATGATCAGGATGCCCGCCGCAAGATAGAATGCGAAACGGCTTTCACGTTGGAGTTGTGGCGCTTGATCGAATAGCATGACGTAGCGCAACGCTTGGCGCTGGCTGACGATGGCGCGGTAGGGTACGCCGTCCAGCTGGATCTCATAGCGTCCTATGGGCAGATGTTGTACTGCCGTCGGCGCTTCCGCAGTACTTTCACCAGACTTGAAGACATAGCCGCGTAAGCTGAGCGTGTTGGGTGGTAGCGACAACGGATTGCGTGCGCGGCGAGAGAGATAGTCTTCCATCTCGGCTTGTAGTGTTTCATCGATGAGGCGTTTGCCCAGATCGTGCGCCGAAAAATACAGGCCGACGGCCAGCAGCAGGCTGACCAGTGCGCCGAACCAAGCGAAGGTAAAGGCGACCCGGAAGCGCAGGCTATGCGGGAGGCGCATCCTGTTCCGCTATTTGGTAGCCCATGCCGCGCACGGTGCGGATCAGCGGGGTCTCGCCTTCGGTGTCGATGGTGCTGCGCAGCACATGCATATGCGCACGCAGGGCGTCGCTGTCCGGCGGAGAGTCGCCCCAGATCACATGTTCCAGTTCGCTGCGTTCGATCACTTTGGGCGATTGTCGCATCAAGGTTTCCAGTAGCCGCAGCGGGATTGGCGGCAATTCGATGCCGCGTTCGCCACGCGCGATGCGCATGATATTCGTATCAAACACTAGGTTGCCTACCTGCAGACGAGTTTGTAGTCCTTGGGATTGCGCGCGGCGCGCCAACGCCTTGAGGCGCGCTTCCACTTCACGCAAGGCGAAGGGCTTGACGACGTAGTCATCGGCACCAGATTCGAGGCCGACGATCTTGTCGTCCAGCGCATCGCGTGCGGTCAAGATCAGCACGGGCGTGGTCTTGCGCGCATCGTCACGCAGCTTGCGGCAAAGCGTGATGCCATCCATGCCCGGTAACATCAGGTCGAGCAAAATTGCGTCGTAGTCGTTGACGGTGGCGAGATGTAGCCCGGTCAGACCATCGCCGGCCACGTCTAGGACATGGCCGCGGTCTTCCATGAAATCGACTAAATTGGCGGCGAGATCTCGATTGTCTTCAATGACTAGGAGGCGCATGGGCTTGGGCAGTATTAAAAAAACCTATTGTAATGGCACTGGCGATAAAAAAGGCGGCCTATGGGCCGCCTTGTTACGCATACATCTTCAGTTTCAATCGGCGACGCCTTGGGCTTCGGCCAATATTTCATGCTGCTTGCGATGTTCCGCCATGCCCTTGAGCAGGGAGATGATGACCGTGGCGGCGCCTAGGATCAATGCCAGCCCGAGTACGCTATCCCCCACTAATTTTAGCGTCTTGATGGTGCTGTCTTGGATCGGCGCGATCAAATGTAGTTTGGAGAGATAGCCCGGAATATAGAAAATCCGGCTGAACAAGACGGTAATCATGATTACCGCCATGGTCAGTTTGATCTGATAGTCTTTTACATAAGTGGTGCCGATGGAACCCAGTTGGATGCCAAACAGCGAGCCGAATAAGATCAGCATGGATAAGCGTACATCGACCACGCCTTCCAGGCCGTAGAAAATCGTACCACCTAAGCCCATAACGAAGGCGATCACCAACTCCGTGGCCGAGGCCATCAGCGCCGGAACGCCCAGCAGATAGATCATGGCGGGTACGCCGATGAAGCCGCCCACCGCGATGCTGGAGGCCAGTAGTCCAGTGGCAAAGCCCATGGGGGCGATGAACAGAAGGGATATATTCGCTTTGGCTGCGTCGAAATACATCATGGTGCCGGGGATGTGGATCGAATGAATCCACTTGGCCAGCTTGGGAACCTTGTGTTCGTCGCTATGGGGCTGCGTGCGTAGCTTAAGATAGTCGCGGAACACGAAGCCGCCAACAATCGCTAGCACCACCACGAAAATCACGGAGACGTACAAGTCGGTGCCGATGGCGCCGAATTTATCCTTGATCCCGGTCATTACATGCTTGCCGTAGAAGATACCCATTTCCGCAAACACACCCATGATGAGACCGAGCTTGATGTCGACCTGGCCATATTTATGGCGCTTGGTAGCACCCACCAGTGCCTTGGGGAATTTGTGGCAAATGTTGGAAGCGACGGCGACAATGCCGGGTGCGCCCAGCGTCATCATGGCTGGCGTCAGCACGAATGCGCCACCGGAACCGATGAAGCCGGACACCATGCCGCCAACGAAGCCAATGAGAACCAGGAGGATGGCGCTGGTTAGGTCCAGATCGATAAATTGAACGAGTTCCATGGGATGTGCCTTTTTGGGTTACTTTTTGTTGGGGGCGGCTTTGAATCCCAGGGAATCCCAGAATGCGGCAGTAAATGCGCCATGAATATAAGAAACGGCAAAGGCAATCAGAATGGGGATGAACACATAAAGCCAGTTGCCTTCCACTAGGGTACCGTTCTTCGTGGCACAAGCTTCCGCTGTGGGCGTGCTGTAATACAGTGTTTCTCCGCCTTGGTTTACGACGCAGGCATCACCCGTGGTGTGGGCGAAACGTAGGATTTCATGCGCGAAGTGGAACAAACCCCAGTACAGCACGCAGGCGAGAGTGCCCCAGAACAAGGTTTTAATCCAACTGGTGTTGCTGTCGTCGATGCTGGTGCCAGCCATACCTACCCCCATTACTTTTCTGAATGTTAAGGTTTCGTTAAATCCTAACATTTTCGAGTGCTTACGTGCAATAGGTTGCACGTAAGCGGGGGCAAAGCATGAATGAAGTGCGTGGTCTGATCAGCCCTGAGCGCCGAGCATGGGTTGTAACAGGGTGAATTCCGTGGTCGGGCCTTCGATGTGCAAGCGGCCATACAGCGCCTCTAAGGCCATATCTTCATTGCGGAAAAAATTCTCGTTACCGATTAAGTCTGCTAGGCCTGTGCTGCGCATGATGTCCATGACTTGCTTCTTCATGCCGCAAAACACCATGGTGACGCCATTCTCGCGTAGACGTTTGACTAAGTGATGGATCAGTTCTTCGCCCGAGGCGTCGAGCTGATTGATGCCGTCACCCAACAAAAGCAGGTATTTCGCCTTTGGTTTTTCGGCCAAAACTTCCAGGATAGCGTCCTCGAAATAGGGTACGTTGCCAAAATATAGGCAGCCGTCGAAACGAACTGCGAGGATGTTGTCGCTGATACGTAATTTATTTAGCTTGGCGTCGCGCAAGGTGCCGTCGGCATGTCGGCCCAAGATCAAAATGCGCGGTTTCATGGTGCGCATCAAGTAAAGAATAATGGCTAGGCTGGCGCCAACCAAAATACCTAATTCCAGGTTTGGCGCAAAGAACAAGGTGGCAAAGAACGCTATGACGGCGGCCGCACCATCATGCTTGTGCGCTTGCCAAGCATGTTTGATCGCTTTCAAATTGATTAAGCCGGTCACCGCCATCATGATGATGGCCGCTAAGACGGATTGCGGTAAATGATAGAGCAAAGGCGTCAGGTAAAGGATCGTGAACAGGACAATCAAACCAGCGAACACCGAGGACATTCCGGTGAGCGCGCCAGCGCGGAAATTCACTGCGGAGCGCGAGAAAGAACCGCTGACGGGGAACGATTGATTGAAGCTGCCGACGATATTGGCGAGTCCTTGGCCGATCAATTCCTGATTTGGGTCGATGCGTTGCCGGGTGGTTGCAGCCATAGATTTCGCAATGGAAATACCTTCCATGAAACCGATGAGCGCGATTACCAGGGCAGTCGAAAATAGCGCTTTAATAGCATCCCAACTCACGCTCGGGACGTGCAGGCTTGGAATGCCCTTGGGGATGTTGCCTACGACTTCACCGCCGCCACTGATCTTGATTTCGCCCTGGTCGACGTTCTTGATGCGCCAGCGGTAGCCATCCGATGTTGATCCTGGGGGTGTTTGGCCGCTGAGATACAACTGGGCATTTTTGCCATCGCTATCAGCCACTCTTTCAAAAGAATATTTCCGTAGTAACAAATTGCGCGCACGGTTTTCTTTTTCGATGATTGTTTGTTCCAACTTGAGCATTTCGATTGCAGAATGCAGGATGATGGATTGCGGGTTATCCCCCTGGGCGTTTTGCATTTGCTTCGATTGTATCGACAGGGCGGTGATTTTTTTGCTGAGTGCGATGTTGCGGGCTGAGGTAAGCGCTATATCGTTGGCCAAGGATTTGATTCGCGTATCCGCGATCTGCTCGATCTTGACGCTGCCATTATGCTCAAAACCGATATACCAACTAACGCAGGTTGTGAGTGCTACGGCAATCAATATTCCAGGCAATCTGGGGGCGAACTTTTTTAGGCTCCACATGATAGCGATGGCACTCAGGCCTATGAACAAGGTCGGCAGATGTGTGTTGTCGATTTGTTGCAAAACCGCCCAGATATCCTGCGTAAAGTTTTGAGTGAACTTTACCGGTACGCCCAACAATTTGTTGAGTTGGGACAGCGCGATAATGATGGCGGCCGCGTTGCTAAAACCGATAATCACCGGGTGCGACAGCAGGTTGACGATTTCGCCGAGTTTGAAAATACCCAGACCCAGTTGAATTAAGCCTACCATCAAGGCCAGCAATATCGCCAGGCCGATAAATTGCGCAGAACCGGACAGCGCCAAGGGCGCCAATGCGGTACCCGTGAGCAGGGATACGATGGCCGCCGGGCCCGTGGCAAGTTGTGACGATGAACCCCAGAGTGCGCCAAGCATAACAGGCAGGAATGCGGCATACAGGCCATAGTACGGGGGCAGGCCTGCCAATTGAGCATATGCAATAGCCTGCGGTATCAACACCAAGGCGACTGTGATGCCGGCGATCATGTCGGCGCTTAAGGTATTCCAGCGCATCGGGAACCAGCGTACAAAAGGAAAAAAACGGGATAGGTTTTTCATTTTTTAGCCTGCGTATTTAAAGTTAAAGCGCCGTGACTTGCGCGCGCTGCTCGCCGTTCGGCAATACGGTTTGGCATTCGGAGAATATGCGATTGCGGCAAGTGCGGCATATCTCAGCGTCGAGACGCGGGTAGATGAACTCAATCGGACGCGCTTTCGGTGGAAAGATGTTTTCACGTCCAATGTCGGCGATGTATGGACCCTTGCGCAAAGTGCCGCATACCGAATCTTTGACGCGGTAGAAATACAGGCCACCCCCAATTTTTTCACGCCGTCGCGCTTCTTGGGTTAGCATCTCGGCGCCGGCAATGTCAATGAAGTTGACGCCGGTGGCCACCAACAAGACGTGCTTTTGTTGCGGATTTTGCGCATCGATTTCCAGCAAGGATTGTTGGATGTGATCGACAGCACCGAAGAAAATCGAACCGTTGACGCGGATCATCTTGAGTTGCGGGCATTCCTTGTGGCTCTCGGCATCGATGTAGTGATAGCTGTCTGGTTCCGGATCCGGCACCACCGCTTGTACCTGTGGGCGTGAAGTGCGATAGAGATAGAACATCAGCGATAACAGGATGCCGAAGAAAATTCCTTTTTCCAGGTTGATCAACGTACCGATCAAGGTCACCCACAGCACCACTGTTTCACTTCGGCTGGCTTTGGCGATTGAACCGATGTGATGAAAATCGATCAAGCCCCATGCGACCAAAAATAGGATCCCTGCCATCGCCGCATTGGGTAAATAAGCAGCGAGCGGCGCCACGAGCAGCAGCACCAAGACCAAGCTGATGGAGGCAAACACTGCAGCCAGTGGGGTGCGAGCGCCCGAGGCATAGTTCACGCCGCTGCGATTGAAGGATCCGCTGGCGGCATAGCCAGAGAAGAAACTACCGAAAATATTGGACAGTCCTTGCCCGATAAATTCTTGGCTACCATCGATGCGCTGTTCCGATTTGACGGCGATAGAGCGGCCGATCGAGACTGCTTCGGTGAGCGCTAGCATGGTGACGACCAAGGCTGGAAAAATCATGTGGCGGATGGTATCCAGCGAAAAATCGGGATATGAAATCGGTGGGAGGTGCGCCGGTAGCGCACCCACGGTCTTGATGCCGGTGATCTCTACGCCGCCGAAATACATCTTCATGCCTAGGGCCGCAAGGCTGCCGATAATCATGGCGACGATCATGTAAGGCAACTTCGGCAGAAATTTTTTGCACAAAATGCCAGTTGCCAAAGTGAGCCCGGCCACGCCGAAGACATAGGGATTGATATTTGCAAAATGGGTGATGGCCAACTTCAATACTTCGAAAAATGGCGTTCCGCGTGGAATATCGATGCCCAAGAAATTGCGAATTTGGCTCGCCGCGATCAGCAGCGCAGCACCTGCGGTAAAGCCGATCACGACGGTATGCGAGATGAAGTTGACCAGTGCACCCATGCGCGCCAAGCCGAGCAACAATTGAAATACGCCCGTGAGAAAGGTTAGGGTCAAGGCCAGGCCGATGAAATGCTGGCTGCCCGGTTCTGCAAACGGGCTGACCGAGGCGAACAGCGCAATTGAGATTGCGGTGGTGGGGCCAGATACCAAATGCCAGCTTGAACCGAACATGGCGGCAATGATCGCTGGGATCATCGCCGCATACAGGCCATATTCCGGCGGCAGGCCGGCAATCGTAGCGAATGCAACACCTTGCGGCAGAACAATTAATGCGCCTGTGATGCCCGCCACACCGTCAGAGCGGAGGGAGGTACGATCCACCATTGGCCACCAACGGAGAAATGGCAGTAATTTATAAAGCCATAACGGGCAAGAGAGCGGTGTATTCATGGAGGTACGTCCGTAAGGAAATTAAGCAGTTATAGGTTCTATTTAGCAAGTTGTAATTATCTAATATTCCGGAAGCCTATACAAACATCAATGTCATAAAAAGGCACGAAATACCCTATTAATTGTTATAAATTCGTCTGTGCTGGGAAATTGCGCCGTGATTTGTTCGTGCTGATGGCTAATGAACTCGCCAAAACAATTTTTTGTTTATAAATTCCGTTCAGCTAGCGTTCAGCTAGCCAGGAATACAGTGTGCAACATCAGGTCAAGCTTGGTGCTTCCACATTAACGCTAAGGAGTCTGAACATGCATATCTCTAACTTTAAGAAGAACGTAATCTTGATGAGTGTTTTGGCAGTTGCTTCGACGGCTGCTCTGGCTGATCACGAACGCGAATACAACCGAGAAAAATATGGCGACTACGCACAAGTAAGCAGCGTAACGCCCGAGTATGAACGCGTGAACAATCCACGTCAGGAGTGTTCGAGCGAATATATCCCAGGCACGACTTATCGTAATGAGAGAGTGGATTCGGGACATTCTTATACGGGTACGATTGTTGGGGGTATCACGGGTGCCTTGATTGGTAGTCGCTTGGGTAAGGGCAAAGGCAATCGAGCGGCAACGGCAGTGGGCGCAATTGCCGGTGCGGTGATCGGCGATCAAGTGCAAGAGAATGGTCGCAGCGCGCGTTATGGCGAGGTGTATGCCGAATCTGGTCATGAAGTACAGCGTTGCCGTACCGTGGACAATTGGGATAATCGCTTGACCGGCTATCGCGTGGTCTACGAGTATGCAGGTCGAAGCTATACGGCAGTGCTGCCGCAAAATCCGGGCCGTCAAATTCCGGTACGTGTGTCGGTCACGCCGGCTGTCGAACAGCTGTCGAGTAATTTTTATAGATAATCGGCCAGAATGATGGGCGCTTGTTACACTATTACGCAGTAGATGAATCGAGGTTGACGATGCAATACAGAATACTCTTGTTGTGTGTGTGCGCGTTGTTCCAGCCCATGGTGCACGCCCAGGATTTTGGGCATGCGCAGGGTGGGTGGATTGTCGCGGATGCAGGTCGGCAAAACCCACTCAGCTTGAGTGCCGCTGCGGACCTCGTGCAACAGCGTACTGGCGGACGCGTATTGTCGGCACAAGCGGTACGTGAGCAAGGACGAGAGCTGTATCGCATCAAAGTACTGACACGCCAAGGCGAGGTACGGATTGTGTTGGTGGATGCGGCAACCGGTCGCATGGAATAACTCTGCTTATGCGCCTATTGGTCATCGAAGACGAAGCGCAGTTGCGCACACAGATTCAACGGCAGTTGCAAGCGGATGGCTACACCGTCGATGTGAGTGGCGATGGCAAAGAGGGTTTATATCAAGCGAGTGAATATCCCCTGGATGCCGCGATTGTCGACTTGGGATTACCCGGCTTATCCGGTATCGAAGTCATCAAGCAATTGCGCGCGCTGGGCAAGAATCTGCCGATTTTAATTTTGACTGCGCGTGGCAGTTGGCAAGACAAAGTACAAGGCTTGGAAGCCGGCGCCGATGATTATTTGGTTAAACCATTCCAAATGGAAGAGCTGCAAGCGCGTTTGAAAGCCTTGCTACGCCGCGCTGCTGGTACTCCTAACAATCGCATGCATTGTGGCCCGATCAGTTTGGATTTAACTGCGCAAATTGTATCTTTGCACGGCAACCCAATAGAACTTACCAATTTCGAATATCGGCTCTTGGCCTATCTGGTCAAACAGCGCGGCGTCGTGGTTCCCAAAAGTGAGCTGGCCGATTATTTGTATCCGCATGATCAAGATCGCGATAGCAATGTGTTAGAAGTATTGGTAGGCCGTCTGCGCCGAAAACTAGATCCGGACGGTTGTTTGACACCGATTGAAACCTTGCGCGGACGGGGCTACCGTTTCACCCTGGCGGAAAACCAATGATGTCGCTGAAGCGGCGCATGATACTGAGTGCTAGTGTCGTGCTGGCCGTGTTTATTGCTTTGACCGCACTCGCTTTGGATCGGGCTTTTTTCGATAGCGCGCGCTCCGCTCGACAAGAACGCTTGTTGGGCCAACTCTATTTACTGATCGCGGCCGCCGAAGTGGATGGGCAGGGACACTTAAGCCTGCCGGATACCTTATCGGAGTCGCGCTTTAGCTTACCCAGTTCAGGTTTATATGCGGCAATTTCGGATCAGAATGGCAAGCTGTTATGGCGCTCGGCTTCTGCATTGAATGTTGCTGCGCCATTCCAAGCACGGCTGGCGCCTGGGGACAAGCGCTTCGAGACCGGCGCAGATTATTTTGTACAAAGCCTGGGTGTGAAATGGACTGTTGGGCGCCAGCACTTCATTTTTACCTTTAGCGTGAGTGAGGATCGCAGCGAGCTGAATGCGCAAATGCGACGCTACCGGGAAAGTCTGTGGGCTTGGTTAGCGGCATTGGCCGTCCTCTTGTTGCTGGCCCAAGGCATCGTATTGCGTTGGGGCCTACGCCCGTTGCAGAGTGTGGCCGAGGAATTAAACGCGATTGAATCGGGTCGACAAGAAAATTTGCAAGGTCATTATCCCGAAGAGATTCAACGTTTGACCGACAATCTGAATGCATTGTTGGTGCATGAGCGCGAACAGCGTTCACGTTACCGTAACGCCTTGGCCGACCTGGCGCACAGTCTCAAGACACCGTTGGCGATAATGCGCGGTGCAATCGTGGGCGAGAAGGAACAACTTATCGTAACGGTTGATGAGCAGGTGTCGAGGATGGATGCGATTGTCGCGTATCAATTGCAGCGGGCTTCGACTACAGGGATGCATAAATTGATTGCGCCGCAAATTTCGATATTGCCACTTGCGGAAAAAATTATTGGCGCACTGAACAAAGTTCATCGCGACAAATCGGTGCAGGTAGACATCGCTTTGGATAGTCGCTTTTGTTTGGCCGGCGATGAGGGGGACTTTATGGAATTGCTCGGCAATGTGTTGGAGAACGCTTTTAAGTGGTGCGTAAAAACAATCCGGATTAGCGCGGAAACACAGGATGGATACGCCATCCTGAAAATTGAAGATGATGGGCCGGGTATTGATCCATCGCAGCGCGAGCGTATTTTGCAACGCGGCGTACGTGCCGATGAGGCGGTGCCAGGTCACGGTATCGGCTTGGCGATGGTGCGCGATATTGTGGAAGCGTATCAAGGAAAAATCGAGGTAAGCCGTAGTAGTTTAGGGGGCGCTACGATCCACTTAATTTTCCCGCAGCGTGCGGCATAGGCGCGACATGCTAAAAACCATATAAAAGAAAACCCCGCATTCCGATAAATATCGACATGTGGGGTTTTAAGTAATGCCTATTATTTGTTCTAGGCTTAAGTTTTCTTTTTGTTCTTTGCCGCCAGTTTATCCTTAACGCATTTCAGGGCGTCCATGGCTTCGCCGTCGCGCTTGTATTCTAGGTTGCGCGTCGCCAATTCCAGTGCCTTGTCCAGGTTCGTATCGGCTGCGCAGTAGAGTTCCGCCAACGAACCTAGCGAGTAAATTTCACCTTGCGCTAAGGGCAGCAGATAACCTTTTTCGGTGGCCTCGTAATGCGCCTTGGCCTTTTCAGTTGCACCTAGTTTTTTGGATAACAAATAGGCGCGATAGTGATAGCTTGGATTGGATGCGTCTTCCAGCATCGACTCCAGAATGCCCAGTGCCTTTTCCGGTTGGCCTACGGCTTCATCATATTCAGCCCAGTGCAAGCGCAAAATTGGATCTCCCTTGCGAATCTTAGTGGCGGCTTCCAGGTCGGCGCGCGCTTCCTTTGCATGGCCTGAATCGATCAACATGCCGCCGGCGTTGGTGCGCGACCACAGTTGCAAAAAGGGATAACCCTGTTCTAGCGCCAATTGCTCGGCTTTTAAGAACAGATCGCGCGCTTCGGTGTATTGATGTCTAGCCTTGGCGATATTGGCTCGTGCGACCACGATGTGAAATAGCTGCGTGTCTTTATCCCAAGCTTGCAGCCGTTTGACGGCGGTATCGATATCGCCCAGGCCTAGGTCAGCCTCCACCAACACGGCGATGACCTCGTAGTCGTCGCCCACCAGCTTATAGGCTTGTTCGCCCCAGCGCCGCGCATCAGCGAAGCGGTGGCGATAGGCATTGATTATTTCCAGGCCTTTGTAGGCATCGAAATTGGCGTAGATCTTTAAGGACTGCTGTAGGTGCTGATCCGCCAGCTTCAACCACTTTGGGTTCAGGTCTTGGCGCGCCTTGTCCAGATAGGCTGTGGCGAGTTGGGTATGGACGACAAATAAGGTTGGGTGCTGTTCCAGTTTTTTGCTGTAAAACTCAATCCGCTGATCGATTGTGGGTTCGGCAATGGCCGGAGCTTGAGCATTTGCATTTTGGCTAAGCAGCGTTGTGCTGTAAGCAATGGCAACACATGCAGCGATAAGAAATTTGTAGCCTGGCATTTTCATGGAAGACACCTTCATGGAGGAAATAGGAAAAAAACCGGCGCAGGGTATAAACCATGCGCCGGCGGTTAATGCAACTGCAATGCTACCCAAAGAATTAGGGTTGCGGTAGTCCCAGATACGGGAAGTTCGTGTCATGCGGCACGTCGTTCACGCTTGGATTCGCAACCAAGGGGTTGCCGTGTCCGTCATTGCCAGAGACGGTCATTTCCATGCGGCGCAGGTTTTCGACGCGTGGATCGTAAGCTCCGATCAAGTCGATCTGGTCGTTGGTCAGCTCACGCCCGTTCGGGAATTGCTGTGGCTTGCTGGTGTCAAAAATCGACACGTCAGGCGCTTTCAACATACGCTGCTCAGGTGCGCAGTCAATGGAGAGCGGCGCAAGTTGCTTGGTTTGGTCAGCGCTAAACAGCTGGTACGCCGTTTGGCAAGGCAATAAGAAGGTTCTGCGTACGGCTTCGGTTACTGTGCCAAATGCAGGGGCGGCGGCTTCTCTAGCTTCTAAAGCTGCAACGTGCTGACTGGGGTGCAACACATTGATGGTGGGGTGGGTGACGCCATTGCTATCTACAACGGTATTCTGCTCCGGCGTAAACATCGAGCCGAAAGAACGACCGGCCACGTCGGAAGAAGGACCCGAAATCGAATTGAATGCGGAAGTACCCCAGGAAATCAATACCTTTTGACGACCATGCGTGAACAGACTTTGTGGTAACTCCACTGCCATTGCAGCAACGTTCTTACCTTGCTGAGGTACGCGGATGAAAGGATCGTCGCGCAGGCCGGAGAAAGTCTGAACAGGTAAGCCGATTTGCGCTAAGCCCATTACATTGCCGGCTTTGACCAAGTCGGTCGCGGCGGTGTTAGTGATGATGTTTTCCAGTTTGGCGATTGAATCTGGGACGAAGCCTTTGAATTTGTTGATTACCAATTCCGAGGCGCTGCTGACGCTTGTTTCGGTATCGGTGCTTTCAGTCTCAGTTTTGATGGTAACAACGCCAGTTTTGCCGCCGAAGGGGGCGATGAATACCAGCACATTGTCGCTCACCACGTAAGAGAAGGGTGCTTCGCGTCCATTTACTTTAACTTCGGTCTCGTTGCTCTTGAAGCCAGAACCTAAGACATAAACCAAGTCGCCCTGATTGACTTCGGTCGGGTAAAAGCCACTGATGCCAAGCGCGGTATCTGGACTACTCATGATGGTGGTGAGCTGGTTGTCGGGCTGGGTGAAGGTGAAGGTGAAAGTAAAGTTCTCTTGAATTTTGCTTGTATCTTCGATAGTGCCACCCAGTACTGCATTTCGGAACGCATCGTCAAAGTTCACTTTGCTGTGATTGTCGATGTTGGCAGTAAATTTGACGTCAGTTGGGAAAACATAAGTCGCTTGATGCGGTGGGGCGATGGTCGGGTTAGTGTCGATGATCAGGGACAGTTTATCACCACGATTCAGGATGAAATAATCGGTAAGGCGCGCATCATTGCGTGCAGTACCATTAACCAAAGCGGTGTCGCCGTGGTCGGTCGCAAATGCGGTGCTGCTTGCCATCAGGCCACCGAAAGCGGTGCACAGAGCGGCGATCAATACGGTCTTTTTAAAGCTGGCGTTCATATTTTCCCTTTCAATTGCTTGCCATAATTTGTGAGTACTTCTTTATTTTGATATCAAAACATCGCTTAAGCGGATGAATAATCAACCACTACACTCAGTAAGCACAAATTGTTCCATCTCCAATAGATAAATTTATAACGGGATGAATCTATTGGCTATTGTTGGTTATTACGGGGATGAGGCATGGATTAGCAGGGTAAATGTGTAAACTTTTTCGACAAAGTTCAAAATATTTTTCTATGAAGTTTGAAATTTATTCCCATAAGCCTGGCTTATTGATTCTTGGGGATTTTATTGTTCAGATTCCGTTTAATCTTGGGATTGGTGCAATATTCTTAGGTATGTTACTAAATTTTAATGATTATTTCCGTACCTGGCTGCGGGCTTGTCGGAATATTTTACATTCCAGAAGTTAATTTAAGCTTTCTGTTTCTCATTGATTATAATGAATATTTATGGGTACAAGAATGCGTGCCATTTGGTTCCACGTTGAATTTAAAGATATTTAATGGAACTTAAATGAATTTTTGAAAAAAAGACCTCGTCAGTCGTGTCGATATTTTTTACGATTCTTGCGGAACTATTTCGTGGTTTCTAGATAACTTGATGATTAAACAGAAAACCTTCTATTGGCACGCCATTTGCTAATAGCTCCAGCGAGAAATGTTTTCTCATTTCCAAGTAAAAAAGGGGACTACACAATGTCATTTATTCCAAAAATTCGCGTTAAAGCGGTGTTGACCGTAGTGGCTGTGGTGTTCGGCACCCAGTACGCTGCCTACGCACCTGCGGCGCCACGCGGCGTATCGTTAACTGAACACCTTAAGACTCTGAACCTGGAGCCAAGCAATCTGGCCGACTTTGTTAAAGACAAGAACGCAGCCATCACCTTGGGTAAGGCCCTGTTCTGGGACATGTCATCCGGTAGCGATGGTATCCAAGCTTGTGCCAGCTGCCATTTCAGCGCTGGTGCGGACAACCGTGCTAAAAACCAACTGAGCCCAGGCGTTAATCGTGCCAATCAAGACGGATCATCGAATTCAGACAGCACGTTTTCCCCGAATGGCCCAAACCATACTTTAGTAGCTGACGATTTCCCGTTCCATAAACTATCCGACCCGTTGGATCGTTATTCGACACTGATCAGCTCCAGCAATGACATCGTGTCTTCGCAAGGTGTGCATAGCCGCACCTTCGTGAATGCAATTCCAGGTTTCCCCGTCGAATTAACCAAATACTTGGCTGATCCGAATGGTTTCCAAGTCAATGGCACCAATACGCGTCGCGTTGAGCCACGCAATACGCCTTCCGTCATCAATGCTGTGTTGAACTTCCGCAACTTCTGGGATGGCCGTGCACAAAATGACTTCAACGGTGTGAGCCCGTTTGGTTCGCGCGATGCGAATGCCTATGTGTACAAAAAAGATGCGAGCGGCAATCTGGTTGCGACCAAGGTGAGCATTAATAACTCATCCTTGGCCTCGCAAGCGGTTGGACCACCCCAAAGCCCATTTGAAATGTCGGCTGTAGGTCGTCCGTTCGCTAAGATTGGCGTCAAGATGTTGCCGATGGCTCCCCTGTCGCGTCAATTAGTTGCCGCTGACGATAGCGTACTGGGTGCATTGAGCCGTGCTCCATATAGAGGCCTGAAAGTCGGCAGCTATAAAGACATGGTCAAGGCCGCTTTCAAAGACGACTGGTTTGCATCCTCGCAATACGTTCGGGTGAATGCTGATAAAAGCACCACGATCCTGAGCGCCAAAGATGGCGTTAAGAGCAAAGCCGCCGGTGAGAACACCTACACCCAAGCTGAGTACAATTTCTCGCTGTTCTGGGGCTTGGCGATTCAGATGTATGAAGCAACCCTGATCTCCGATCAAACGCGTTTCGACCGCTATTTGGATGGTCAAGACACTTTGACCGCGCAAGAGCAACACGGCTTTGAGTTGTTTGGTAACAACACGATTGCCAGCGATGGCCCTGCACGTTGCAGCAACTGCCATGGCGGTCCAGAGACCACTGATGCGTCAATCTTCAAAGTGTCGCAAGCCATCAATACCAGCGCATTCAAAACCGGCGTCGGCGCCTTGCGTCGTCGTCCGCTTGGTACGATTGGCGTTTCCAATATTGTTGACTTAGGCTTCAACAATATCGGCGTCACTCCGACCCTGGAAGACTTGGGCGTTGGCGGTAAAGACTTGAATGGCGATGCCCTGTCCGTGGCGCGTCAAGCGTTCCTGGATGGTGCGAATAGCGTCTATCGGGATCCAGCCAATGCGGCCAATCCGTTCGTTAAAGCGACAGATACTTTGGGTGCGGATGGCGCATTCAAGATCCCGATGCTGCGTAACGTCGAATTGACTGCTCCGTATTTCCATAACGGCGGCGCCAAGTCATTGGAAGAAGTTGTTGATTTCTACTTCCGTGGAGGTAACCATCAATCGGCCCCGCTGGGTGCAAAGGCTCCAGGCACTTCGACGTATTTCGTACCTGGAACCCCGCTCAATACCGGTGCGTATGCTGGCTTTGATGCAACGCGCACCAACCCGGTCAAGATTGCGCCGTTGGGCACTTTGTCAGGTCCTAACTTCGATAACGTTCCAGCGCAGAACAAAATTACTGACCCTGTTACGGGCGCTGTTATTTTCCCTGGCGGCCCCATGGTCGATGATGACAAACAAGCGATCGTTGCTTTGTTGCGCTCAATGACCGATGACCGCGTGAAATATCGCAAAGCGCCGTTCGATCATCCACAGCTGTTCATTCCGAATGGCGAGTATGGTAACGAGAACTTCGTGATCGATTTCTTCGGCAGCGCGCTGACTGAACTCATCGAAATTCCGGCTGTTGGTCAGAATGGTGGCGCACAGTTGCCTAAGTTCTTGGGCTTGGATTAAGGTTTGTAATTAGCGGTAAAGAAATACTAAAACCAATAAAGTTTTTTAGTAGTTTTTAAGCAAGCGGGGTGAGATTCTTCTCATCCCGCTTTTTGTTTTATGGGCCGTCGTTCGACAGCGCCTATTGCGTGGTGTAACCTAGCTCGCCAGTTTGTTGTCCTTTATGCGCCATAAAAATCCTGGTTGGAGCATTCGATGTTTAGAAAATGGTTTTTTATTGTTGCCCCCCTGTTAGTGCTCGCGGCCAGTGGCAATGCGCTTGCCATCGTCAAAGATATTGGCCTGCGTGTTGGTGCGCCGGGTGGGGGAGCGCCGGTCAATGGCTTGAATCCATTTGAGCTGGCCTTGTTCAAAGAAGGCCGAGGCCGCATCGTCGCGTTGGAGACTACGTGTAACACTTGTGCAGCGCTGGTTTCCGGCGAATCAAGCGGCGAAGATCCCTTGCTGGCAACCCGTACTAGCGTCACAGGCCTGAGTGCACGTTTTAACGCCGATCAATGCAGTGCTTGCCACAGTCAGCCGGCGATTGGTGGCGCCGGTGGTTTCCTGGTGCCTAATCCTAAGGGGGGGGCACGGCGCGTGCCGGAGAATCCGCTATTTGATTTGATTCCGCACCGCTTCGGTCAAACCAATAAAGTGCCTTCGTTCATTAAACAATACGGGCCGATCCTGGTGCCGCGCTTCGTGAAAAAAATCGACGGCACACCGGATGGACAGATTTATCCCTTGTATACGATTGTTGGGCGTAGTGACGACACGACTATTCCAGAATGTAATGCACAGGTTTTGCCACAACCTGATTTCGAGAACGAGTTAAAGAAAGGCAATATTGTCTTTCGCATTCCTTTGCAACTGTTTGGAATGGGCTTGATCGAGGCCATACCCGATGCAGAAATCCTGGCGCGACATCGCGCTATGGCCGCGTATCGCACGCAAAATGGCATTGTCGGCGCGCCTAATGGCAGCGTCAGCTACCGCTTTGGTTGGAAGGCGCAACACAAGGCGCTGGAACAGTTTACCGACGCCAGCAACGAGTTTGCACCGCAGATGAAAAAAGTCGATCGGAAGTGCACCGGTTCCGAAACCGAGGAAAGGCCGCCCTTGTTGGGCGGTGCTGAGTTTGAGGAGCCGAGCGTGGATTTGATCAATCCCGTGGTGTTATTGGCGACTTCCTTCATGCGCTATCTCGATGCGCCGCACCCAGCAGCGATGAACGCCTTGGCGCAACGCGGGAAAGTGTTGTTCGGTCTTGGCCCGGAGCAGCCGGGCATCGGTTGCGTGGCGTGTCACACTGCGCAAATGACGACCGCGGACAAGCTGCCAACCGAAACACTACAAAGGCGCACGGTTGAGTTGTATTCCGACTTGTTGTTGCACCATATGGGGCCAAGGCTGGCGGACAATATTTCGCAAGGCCAAGCCAAGGGCGATATGTTCCGCACGCCGCCGCTGTGGGGCGTGGGCCAGCGCCGTTTCTTTCTGCACGACGGACGCACCGACGATTTATTGCAAGTGATCGAGGCGCATGCCGCGCCAGCGGGCAATGGCTATCCGGCATCCGAGGCCAATGCTGTGATCACGCGCTTTAAATTGCTGCCACCTGCGGATCAACAAGCGATTTTGAGTTTTCTGCGCGCTTTGTAAGAAGGCAAAAAAGATTGAAACGCAGAGGACGCAGAGGACGCGGAGTAATGCAGATGCCAAGCGAAACAAACGTGTTCACACAGAAGGCAATATAAATCATTGATCTTGTTTTTCCTCTGCGTCCTTCGCGTCCTCTGCGGTTATTTGGTATTTTCACGGCGCATAGGATTCAGCGCCTTGTGCGGGTAAAATAACAATTTTCACCTACCCATCCCCATCATGAGTATTCTGGTCAATCGCGATACCAAGGTCTTGTGCCAAGGCTTCACCGGCAAGCAGGGCACATTCCACTCCGAACAGGCGCTGGCCTATGGCACGCAAATGGTGGGCGGCGTCACCCCAGGCAAAGGCGGCCAACTGCACCTCAACCTCCCGGTGTTTAACACCATGCGCGATGCAGTGCGTGCCACGGGTGCGAATGCCAGCGTGATCTATGTGCCTTCGCCGTATGCCGCCGATTCCATCATGGAGGCGGCCGACGCCGGCATCGAAGTCATCGTGTGCATCACTGAAGGCATTCCAGTACTGGACATGCTTAAGGTGAAGGCAGCGCTGCAAGCCAACGGCGCGAAACTGATCGGCCCGAATTGTCCCGGCATTATCACCGCCGGCGAATGCAAAATCGGCATCATGCCCGGCTTCATTCATCAGCCCGGTAAAGTCGGGATCGTGTCGCGCTCCGGTACCCTGACCTACGAAGCAGTGCATCAGACCACGCGCCTGAATCTTGGCCAAACCACTTGCGTTGGCATCGGCGGCGATCCGATCAAGGGCCTGGATTTCATCGACTGCTTGGAAATGTTCCAGAACGATCCGGCTACTGAGGCCATCGTAATGGTGGGCGAGATCGGCGGCACACGCGAAGAAGAAGCGGCTGAATATATTCAATCGCATGTCACTAAACCGGTCGCTGCTTACATCGCCGGTCAGACTGCACCGAAAGGCAAACGCATGGGCCACGCCGGCGCGATCATCAGCGGCGGCAAAGGCTTGGCCGAAGACAAGATTCGTGCACTGGAAAAGGCTGGTGTCGTGGTGGCGCGCTCACCGGCAGAAATCGGCGAAGCCTTGAAGATGTCAATCAATCGCTAAATGAAAATCGCAATCGCACAAATCAACAGCACCGTTGGCGACCTCAACGGCAATGCTGCAAAGATCCTCGACTGCGCTAATCGCGCCAAGGCGCAAGGCGCAACGCTGATGCTGGCGCCGGAGTTGGCGCTGAGCGGCTATCCGCCCGAGGATTTGTTGTTGCGCGCCGGTTTTCTGACCAATTGTCTCGAAGCTTTGTATGCGCTGGCCGCACAAATTCACGGCATCACCGTGGTAGTCGGCCATCCCGATGAATTTCAAGGCCGGCGTTACAACGCGGCCTCGGTATTGCGCGATGGATTGGTACTGACGACTTATCACAAATTCATCTTGCCTAATCACACGGTATTCGATGAGGTGCGTTATTTCTCTGCCGGCACGGAGCCATGCGTGTTCGAACATGAGGGCGTACGCTTCGGCATCAATATCTGCGCCGATATTTGGGAGCCAGGGCCGGCGCAGCGCGCCCAGCAGGCCGGCGCGCAAGTGCTGCTGGCCCTGAACGCTTCGCCCTATCACATGGAAAAACAACCCACGCGCCACACTGCGATTGCCGCGCGCATTCGCGAGACCGGCATGCCGGTGCTGTATGCAAACTTAGTTGGCGGCCAGGATGAATTGGTGTTCGACGGGATGTCTTTCGCCATGAATCGCGAGGGCCAGTTGGTCTTGCAATTGCCGGCTTTTGAAGAAGCTGTGAGCGTGGTCGAACTGGATGCACAGTATTGGGTAGTGGGACAGGTTGCGCCCCAGCCGTCGCTGGAAGCGGCGGTGTATCAAGCGTTGACCTTGGGCGTGAAAGACTACACTGAAAAAAATGGCTTCAAGAGCGTAGAGCTGGGCTTGTCGGGTGGCATCGATTCGGCACTGACCTTGGCTATCGCCGTGGATGCCCTGGGCCCGGAGCGGGTGCGGGCGGTGATGATGCCGTCCGAGTTCACCGCCACCATCAGCCTGGAAGATGCGCGGCACATGGCGCGCGACTTGCAAGTGCGTTACTCGGAAATCACCATCAAGCCGATCTACGATGCCTTTTTGAGCAGCCTGGCGGATGAGTTTAATAATCTGCCTTTCGATACCACTGAAGAAAATATCCAGGCGCGGATCCGCGGCACGCTGCTGATGGCGCTCTCCAATAAGTACGGCTCGCTGGTGCTGACTACCGGCAACAAGAGCGAGATGGCTGTGGGCTACGCGACGTTGTATGGAGATATGGCGGGCGGATTCGCCGTGCTGAAGGACATTCCCAAGACGCTGGTGTATCGCTTGGTGCAATACCGCAACAGCGTCAGCCTGGTGATTCCGGAGCGGGTGATCACGCGAGCGCCGAGCGCCGAGCTCCGCGCCAACCAGACCGACCAGGATTCCTTGCCGCCGTATGAAATCCTGGATGCCATCATGGAAGCCTATGTGGAGTATGATCTTTGCCCGAACGAGATCATGTCGCATGGCTATCTGGAAAAGGACGTGCGGCGCGTGGTGACCTTGATCGATCGCAACGAGTACAAGCGGCGCCAAGCGCCGATTGGTGTACGTGTGACGCAACGCGGATTTGGCAAGGATAGGCGCTATCCGATAACATCCAAGTATCAGCCTAAATTTTGAACGGAAAGGGAGTGCGGAAATGAAAAAAATCGAGGCCATAATCAAGCCGTTCAAGTTGGATGAAGTGCGCGAAGCATTGGCGGAAGTGGGTGTAACCGGACTGACGGTGACTGAGGTCAAGGGCTTCGGACGACAGAAGGGTCATACCGAGCTGTATCGTGGCGCGGAATATGTAGTGGATTTCCTGCCCAAGGTGAAGATCGAAGTCGTGGTTGCCAGTGGACAAGAAGACGCCGTGATCGACGCCATCGTCAAGGCTGCGCGCACCGGTAAGATCGGCGACGGTAAAATTTTCGTCAGCGCTGTCGAACGTGTGGTGCGGATTCGCACCGGGGAAACGGACGACGCCGCGATTTAAGCTAGGCGTCGTCGCAGCATATCTAACGCATTACCAGATCTGGTACCACGGCTTGCCCAAGCCGATGGGTGCACCTTTCAGGTAAGCGCTGTTCGGGAAAGTCTTTTCCAGTACGCGTTGCGCGTCCTTGGATAAATCAGGCAAGCCCATTTTGTCGTAGCCGCGCACCAATACCGCCAGGGCCGCTTCCGTAGCGGGCGTTTCCGGATAAGTACTCAGCAGGCTTTGCGCCCGGTTCACCGCCGCCACATAGGCACCGCGCCGGTAATAGTATTGCGCTACTTGCGACTCATGCGAAGCCAGGGCGTTGACCAAATAATTCATGCGCTTTAGTGCGTCCGGCGCATACTTGCTTTCGGGGAACTTGGTCGTGAGTTCCTTAAATGACTCAAATGAATCGCGCGCCGCTTTTGGGTCGCGGTCGGTCAAGTCCTGCGTTACTACATAACCAAGAAAACCGGCATCTTCGTTGAAGTTCACCAAACCCTTGAGGTAGTAGGCGTAGTCCACGCTACCGTGGTTGGGATGTAGTTTGATAAAACGATCGCAGGCGGCAATGGCCGATGCCGGTTCGCGTGCCTTGTAATAGGCGTAGGCGATTTCCAATTGCGCTTGTTGCGCATAGCGGCCATAAGGGAAGCGCGCTTCCAGCAATTCAAAATATTTCACCGCTTTTTCATAGTCTGCGCTACTCATGGCCTCAGTAGCGACTGAGTACAATTTTTGCGCCGAGGCGTTCTTGTCCTCGTCCGTAGCCGTGGGCAACAAGCCGCAACCGGTCAGCCAGAGAACGAGGAATAAAGTTAAACTTACGCGCATGTCGAAACTCCCTACGTCAAAACCTATTAAGAATTCCCCTGATTATACCCAATCCACGCAGGGCGAGCAGCCGCATCGCATGGCGATTCCCGAGCGTCTGTCCGGGATGCGTCTGGATCAGGCGCTGGCGGAAATGCTGCCGCAATATTCACGCAGTCGTTTACAGGCCTGGATCACCGAGGGCTTGATCACTGTAGAGGGCGAGAGCACTACGCCCAAGCGCCGCGTGTGGGGCGGCGACCAGGTGCAGGTCATGCCCGTCGAGCATCCCTCGGAAGCCGCGCCGCAGGCCGAAGATATCGGCCTGAACATCGTGTTCGAGGACGATGCCATTTTGGTCATCGACAAGCCGGCGGGGCTGGTGGTGCATCCGGGCAGTGGCAATTGGTCTGGCACCTTGATGAATGCGCTATTGCACCATGCGCCGCAATTGCAAGCCGTGCCGCGCGCCGGCATCGTGCATCGATTGGATAAGGAAACCAGCGGTTTGCTCGTGGTAGCAAAAACCTTGGAAGCGCAGACCGATCTGGTGCGGCAACTGCAAGCGCGTACTGTCAAGCGCCAGTATTTGGCCGTTGTCGAAGGTTGCATGACCCAGACAGAAGGGCGTATCGAAGCGCCCATCGGCCGTCACCCCACAGCACGCGTGAAGATGGCGGTCGTGAGCCGCGGCAAACCGGCGGTCACGCATTTCAAAGTGCTGGATCGCTTCGCCCAGCACACGCTGGTGGAATGCCAATTGGAAACCGGGCGCACGCACCAAATCCGCGTACACATGCAATCCATCGGCTTCCCCCTGGTGGGCGACCCGGCCTATGGCGCAAAAAACAAACAGCGTATTTTCAAGCGCCAAGCCTTGCACGCTTGGCGCTTGGGCTTGCTGCATCCGAGCAGCAAACAAGCGATGAGCTGGGAAGCGCCGTTGCCAATTGATTTTCAAGAACTCCTTGCGGCCTTAAAGGTTAAAGCGTGAAAAATCGAGAATGGATCGTGCCGGATTGGCCGGCGCCGCCGAATGTGCGCGCGCTGATCAGCACGCGTGCCGGCGGGGTCAGTATCGCCCCCTATGCCAGCATGAATCCGGCTGACCATGTTGGCGATGACCCGCAAGCAGTGCGGCGCAATCGCGAAATTATTCGCGCCGCTTTGCCGGGCGAGCCGCATTGGTTGAAGCAAGTGCATAGTGCGCTGGTGTATCGCGTCAGCGGCGATGTGCAGACTGTACCCGAGGCCGATGCTGCAGTCAGCACATTATCGAATCAAGTATGCGTGGTACTGACCGCAGATTGTTTACCGGTGTTGTTTTGTGCCGACGATGGCTCAGAAGTTGGCGCGGCGCATGCCGGTTGGCGTGGCTTGGCGGCAGGCATCTTGGAGCGCACGGTTGAGAGCATGAGGGCACCCGGTGCGCGCTTGCTGGCCTACCTCGGCCCAGCCATCGGGCCACGTGCATTCGAAGTTGGCCCCGAGGTGCGCGCTGAATTTATCGCCACCGATGCGCAAGCAGCGGCGGCATTTCAGCCGGTGGCGGGCAGTGACAAATATCTGGCCGATCTGTATCTGCTGGCGCGCCAAAGACTGGCGCAGGTCGGCGTGACGCGCGTCTATGGCGGCGACTACTGTACCTATTCCGAAGCGCAACGTTTTTTCTCGTATCGCCGCGATGGCGCAACCGGGCGCATGGCGGCGATGATTTGGCTGGAGCCAGCATCGTAAGCAGCGCGCCACATGCAAGGCTTCACGTATAATGCGCCTTTTGCCTGAGTTACACCGTGCATACCCTACTTGCCATCATCATCGCCAGCATCTTCGGCGGCGCATTGAGCCTCGCTGTTGCGGCGCTGTTCGCCTATTCCGCGCGCCTGTCGTGGGTGCCGCTATTGGTGAGCTACGCCATCGGCGCTTTGCTCGGCGCGGCCTTCCTGGAAATTTTGCCGCATGCGTTCGAGACTGCTGCTAGTTCCGGCGTCAGCATCGCCAGCATTACCGGCACGATCTTGGTTGGCATCCTGATGTTCTTCGTGCTGGAAAAACTGGTGCTATGGCGCCACTGCCACACCGATCACTGCGAAGCGCATGCACCCGCACCTGACCATGGTCACGATCATGGCCGCAGCGGTTTGATGATTACGGTGGGCGATACTTTCCACAACTTCGTCGATGGCGTGATTATCGCCGCCGCCTTCATGACTAATTTTCAATTAGGCGTGGTCACGGCATTGGCCATCATCGCGCATGAGATTCCGCAAGAGGTCGGCGATTTCTTAATTTTGCTGCATTCCGGTTATAGCAAGCGCAGCGCGTTTTTGATTAATTTGTTGGCGAGCTTGGCTACCGTAGTCGGCGGCGTGCTGGCTTACTATGCGCTCGACACCATGCGCGGTGCGGTACCGTATACCTTGGGTATCGCCGCGGCCAGCATGATTTACGTGGCGGTGGCGGACTTGATTCCGGGCTTGCACAAGCGCGCCGAGTTGCTCGCCACGCTGCAGCAAGTGACTCTGATCGGACTCGGCGTAGGTACCGTTTGGTACACCGGTTGGTTGTTGGAAGGGCTGGCATGAAACAGACCAAGACCATACCTCAAGTCGGATTTGTGTCGCTGGGTTGCCCCAAGGCCACGGTTGATTCCGAGCACATTTTGACGCGCCTGCGCGCCGAAGGTTACGGCATCGTCGGCAATTATCAAGACGCGGATTTAGTGGTGGTCAACACCTGCGGCTTCATCGATTCCGCTGTGGAAGAGAGCTTGGACGCCATCGGTGAAGCGCTGCGCGAAAATGGCAAAGTGATCGTCACCGGCTGCCTGGGTGCCAAAGGCGATATCGTCAGCGCGACGCATCCCAAAGTGCTGGCCGTGACCGGCCCGCACGCTACGGAAGAAGTCATGGCCGCAGTGCATGCGCACCTGCCGAAACTGCATGATCCTTATACCGATCTAGTGCCACCGCAAGGCATCCGCCTCACGCCCAAACATTTTGCTTATATCAAAATTTCCGAAGGCTGCAATCATCGTTGCACCTTCTGCATCATTCCTTCGATGCGCGGCGATTTAGTCAGCCGCCCGGTGCACGAAGTGATGCACGAAGCCGAGAGCTTGGTTAAAGCCGGCGTCAAAGAATTATTAGTGATCTCGCAAGACACCAGCGCCTATGGTGTGGACGTGAAATACCGCACAGGCTTTTGGAACGGCAAGCCTTTGAAGACGCGCATGACCGAATTGACCGAGGCCTTATCTGATTTTGGTGTGTGGGTACGCTTGCATTACGTCTATCCCTATCCACATGTGGACGAAGTGATTCCGCTGATGGCCGAAGGCAAAATTCTGCCGTATCTCGACGTGCCATTCCAACATGCCAGCCCAAGAATTCTTAAGGCGATGAAACGCCCGGCAGCGGCCGAAAATAATTTAAAGCGCATCCAAGCTTGGCGCGAAATCTGTCCTGAGTTAGCGGTGCGCAGCACTTTCATCACCGGTTTCCCGGGTGAGACTGAAGACGACTTCCAACGCTTATTGGATTTTCTGCAAGAAGCGCAACTGGATCGCGTCGGCTGCTTCACCTATTCGGCAGTCGAAGGCGCAACCGCTAACGCCATCGCCGACCCTGTGCCAGAAGAGCTCAAAGAAGAACGCAAAGCACGCCTGATGGAACTGCAGGCCGGCATCAGCGCTGCGCGCTTAGAGCGCAAAGTCGGAAAAACCTTAACCGTCTTGGTCGATGAGTTGGCAGAAGGCGGCGCGTTTGCGCGTTCCTACGCTGATGCACCGGAGATCGATGGGCTGGTGTACGTGCAAAGCGAAGACGAGATCAAAGTGGGTGAGTTTTTAGAGGTTGAGATTACTGACTCGGATGAGCATGATTTGGTGGCGAAGCCGGTACGGGGTTAATCAATAACGTAGGATGGGTGTCGCGCTGCGATACCCATCCCCCAGTTACCGTACTCCTACGGATGCAAGCATCTGCCGCACTTTCCGCTGTCGCAAACTAATCAGATAGTGGTAGGGCATAGCTACCATGCCCCAAGTCCATATTTTATTTTGATCATTTGCAGCAATCCTTCCGCTAGGTTTGAAAGGTAGTGCAACATTAATGTCGCGGAGCTTACGCCGCACTGGTGCTTTGCGCTTTCTTGCCTCGGTGATGGCGATTTGATATTTGAAATCACCTTCACCATTCCAACGCGCTACGATTTCATGATGACGTTTGAAGAGACCTTGTAATTTTGGATGCTCTGCAAAGAACGGCACGACAGTTATCGGTCGAATGAGCGCCGCCAATGATAAATCCGCCGCAGAAAACACCGAGCCGATGACAAACTCTTGTCGCTCTAATTTTTCTGCAAGCGCAACCAGATATTGTTCCAATGCCTCATATAGTCCCAGCACTTCGGAGCGGTGAAAATCGAAGCGCTTGCTGAGCATTACTCCTAGGAAGTTGCCAGCTATAAAGCGCAACATGGGTGCGTTGAACACACCGCCTGCGCGATGGGAAAGGAATAGCTCGGGTAAAAAGCTTGGACATTCGAGAATCATTTGGGTGTAGGCAAAGCGTCGCGCCGGTAAACCAATCAACGTATCAAATTCGATGATCTGCGCATCAATGGCATCGCGATTGGTTTGGTCGCCCGGAAAAAGGTTTGGTGCTTGCGGATATTGCGTGGCGAGATAACGCAATATCGGGGTGGAATCCATGACGAATTGATTCGTATGGGCATCGTGAATGGCAGGAACGGTGTATCCCTTTAGATGAGGCGGCAGGGGATGTTGACGTAACTGTGTTTTCTTGAAAGCGTCGATACCGACCATTTGCCAGGGCAGGCCCATGTAGTTCAGGGCCAAACGTATTTTCTCGCAATAGTGCGACCAATGCAGCTCGTATAGGGTGATCATGAGACTCCAGATGAGTGCGCGGCAGAAATGCCTTTAGCATTCTGGCGCGAAGTTAAAGCTGTGGCAAGTTGGTTAATTTGATATTTTCAAGTCAAATATACATAGACGCTATTGAAAACCGAATATTCGTGCGCAATACCAATTAATCAAGTCAAAGTGCTAGGATATAAACATGAATTCAAATACTTGTTTACCGCTGCAAAACTTCCATGAAATTGTGGATACGGTGCAAACCAATTGCCACATTACCGACGCACGGCATGCGCAAGACATGACGATGTGCATTTTCTTGTTGGAAATGCGCGAGTATTACCGCTGGGAATACACCATCCCCTTTGCCGAGAATTTGCCGAAAGATGATTTAGGTAGTTGGATGGTTGAACGCGAAAAACTCTGGGCTACGCTGGAGGAGTCGCCGTATCAAGCCTTGCAATTGGCTTCGGGATCGCATGACCCGTTTGAGGTTGAGGCGATCAATCGTGATTTGCTGCCACAAGGCTATGTCTATAGTGCGGGCTTAGGTCGTTTTCGCCGTCCGCATTTTTTCCTTGGGCGCCTGCATCGGGCGCAACAGCGCGATGGCTTTAAGGTGTTGGTGGCTGATTGCGAATACGCGCGCGATTTGATTGCACCGCCGGCTGCGCTGCAAGGCGACACGATTTATATCCGCCGCGAAGCGGTGAAAAGCTTTTTATGGACCAAGGTTGAAGAGTGGGGCTGGCGGCAGCAAGACAATGCACTTGGCCGCGCATTGGCTTACTACGATTTCAAGCAACTGCCAGAGATTGAGCTGGAGCGTATGACCGAGGCCGAATCCGAAGCAATGATCCTGCACGAACTGGGTGAGGGCCAAGCGGGCCGCGCGCTGGACGATGCAGCTTGGAATGAAATGCTGATCACCTGTAGCCGTCATCGTCCCGAACTCTATGCGCGCGCCGTGCGCGACAATCTTGCGGATTGCCTGGTGACCTTGCCGACACTGATGGAGCCAGCATCGCACCCATCGTTGCATTTTTATTTCGCCAACTTCGAAGGCATGCGCAAGAAATTATTTCCGCTGTTGGTCGATGCTTACCAAGCCTGGGTTAAGCATGACGACCTGGAACCCTTGTATCAGGCCGTGCAACGCGGCCAGCGGCATTGGTTGCAAACCGGGCAAGCGATGATAGCAGCGCGGCATGCCGGAGTTTCCGATACACGCTTGGTAGAAATTGGCGAAGGCGCTGGGTTGTAAGGATGCGTAGGTTGGGTTAGGCGTAGCCGTAACCCAACAAATCTAAACGGACTTTGAAAAACAAAATTGAAGATTGGGTTTGTTGGGTTACGCGATAAAGCTGCTAACCCAACCTACACAATTACTCTTTGCTGGGTTTAACGATGCTGACTACTTTCGCTTTCGGCGGTTCGCCATCAACGTAATAGGGTTTTGACTGGTCGAAATTAAGGTCGTCACCTAACTCTTTTTCTCGTGCCGATATCAGTCCAAAGCAATCCTTGATGTCTTGAATTGTATCGTCCGAGAGCGGGTTGCTACGTCCATTCATGGGCGTGACGTCTTTGATGATGTTGCCTAGCGTCTTGCGCATCAGGCGCAGGATACGTTGTTCTTTGCTTAACTCTTCTGTGCTCATGGGTATATTCCGGTGTGAACTGCAATGTGCCACTTTACCGCAAGACGAAGTTAGCGTCTAACAAAGCGTTGGTAAAAAGTCAGCGCGTAAATTTTTTAACCACTGTCAGCAATTCCTCAATCGCTGCCTCACCTTGACCGGCGCGAATCGCGTTTTGTACGCAGCCGTGCGTATGCTGCTCCAACAACTGCATGCCGAGTGCGTCTAAGGCGGATTGAATCGCTGAAATCTGCGTCAAGATGTCGACGCAATAACGATCTTGTTCGATCATTTTGGCTACGCCGCCGACTTGCCCGGCAATGCGGTTGATGCGGCGAGTGAGGCCGGCCTTGTCCGGCTGAATAACCAGCTTAGGCGACTTGGTAGCCGGCATCTTGAATCGCCTGTTTGAATTGTGCCGGTTGTGTTTGGCCTGCATCGTAGCGCACGCTGACCTTGCCTGTTTCCAACACGACATCGACTTGGCTCACGCCGGGAATGGGGGTGAGCACACGTTTGACGCTGGCAACGCAACCCATGCAGGTCATGCCGGTGACGTCGAGAGTAATGGTTTCCATACGGTTCTCCTTCGGATTGAAATTAAAAATAGGCGACGCAGATTTATGCGCCAGCCTTCCAACGTTTCAGCAGTAGGGCATTGCTCACGACCGATACCGAACTCATGGCCATCGCGCCGCCGGCGATCACTGGATTCAAAAACCCCAGCGCTGCCAAAGGAATGCCCAGTACGTTGTAGATGAATGCGAAAAACAAGTTCTGGCGAATCTTACGCAGGGTGGCGCGCGATAGCGAAATCGCATCGGCCACGCTCATCAAGCTATTGCGCATCAAGGTAATGTCTGCCGCTTCGATGGCGATATCGGAGCCGCTGCTGATGGCGAAGCCCACGTCCGCAACCGATAGTGCAGGTGCGTCGTTGATGCCGTCGCCCGCCATGCCGACTACGTGGCCTTGCGCCTTTTGGCGCGTGACTTCCTGTGCCTTGTCCTGCGGTAACACTTCTGCGATGTAACGTTTAATGCCGGCTTGTTGCGCAATAGCGGCGGCAGTTTGCGGATTGTCGCCGGTGAGCATGACGACTTCTACGCCCATCGCTTGCAAGCGGCGCACAGCGGCGGCGGAGTCTTCGCGGATCGGATCGGCGATCGCGATCAAACCGAGCAGGCGTTGCGTGCTGCCCAGACCGATGACGGTCTTGCCTTGTGCCAGCAAGGGCTGCGCATCCTCTGCTTGCAGCGGCACGCCGGACTCGGTGAGAAAGGTCAGCGAACCGAGATACACGGTTTCATTTTGATACACAGCTGAAATGCCTTTGCCGGCAATCGTCGTGAAATCGCTGATCGCGGCTTGCGCGATATTCAGACTTTCAGCATGGCGCACAATTGCCGTTGCTAGCGGGTGTTGCGAGCCTTGCTCCAGTGCTGCGGCTGCCGCCAGCAAATCTTTCTCAATAATGCCGGTGGCCGGTTGTACATCGGTGACCGTTGGCATGCCGGCGGTCAGGGTGCCGGTCTTATCCACGATGAGCGTAGTAATCTTGTGTGCTTGTTCTAGGGCGCGTGCATCGCGCACCAAAATGCCGGTTTGCGCACCACGTCCGGTACCGACCATGATCGCCGTCGGCGTGGCCAGCCCCAGGGCGCAGGGGCAAGCGATGACCAATACGGCCACCGCGTTAATGAGCGACACGGATAAGTCGCCACCGAGCCACCACCACAGCACAAAAGTGACTAAAGCAATGCCCACCACAATCGGCACAAATATTCCGGAGATGACATCGGCTAGGCGCTGGATCGGCGCTTTCGAGCCTTGCGCATCTTCCACCAAGCGCACGATGTGTGCGAGCTGGGTTTCTTTACCGACGCCGGTAGCGTGCAACTTCAACATTCCATCGAGATTTTGCGTTGCTGCATACACATGGCTCTTGGCATTTTTGTGTACTGGCATGCTTTCGCCGGTGAGCATGGCTTCATTCACGCTGGACGCGCCCTCGATGACTTCACCATCCACCGGAATGCTTTCGCCGGCACGCACGATGCACACGTCGCCAGCTTGCAATTGCTCGATGGGAATATCGAGGGTTTGACCATCGCGCTCGACGCGTGCAGTGCGCGGTTGCAGTTTGATCAATGCCTCGATAGCGGCAGAAGTTTTGCCTTTGGCGCGCGCTTCCATCAGTTTGCCGAGCAGCACTAAAGTAATCACCGCGCTGGAAGCCTCGAAATACACATGTTGCTCATGCAGGCCGAACAGCGTGACGACTAGGCTCAAGAGATAAGCCATAGTGGTGCCGAGCGATACCAACACGTCCATATTCGCACCGCCGCCGCGTAAGGCATGGTATGCGCCAATGTAAAAGCGCTTGCCGATCCAGAATTGCACCGGTGTTGCCAGCGCCAATTGCCACCAGCGCGGTATCCAATCGTGATGATCGCCGCTCAACATGCCACCCATTTGCGCCACCAGCGGCAGGGTGAGTAGGGCGGCAATCCAGAACTGCTTGAATTCCTTTTGATATAAGGCTTGTTTGCGTGTGCGCTCTGCTTCGCGTCCTTGTACCGCCATTTCGCGGGCGCTATAGCCAGTTTTGCGCACGCGCTCGATGAGTTGCGCTAAATCAGTTTGGCCGGGTTGATAACGTACCGTCGCTTGTTCGGTAGCGAAGTTCACTTGTGCTGTTACACCGGGCAATTCATTTAAGGCTTTTTCAATGCGGGTGGCACAAGCGGCGCAAGTCATGCCTTCGAGCGCCAGCGTAATTTGTTGCTGCGGCACTTGGTAGCCGGTCTTTTGAATCAAGGCGACAATCTGTTCCGGCGTAGTTTGGTTCGGGTCGTAATCGACGCGGGCTTTTTCTGCGGTCAGGTTGACGACTGCATTCATGCCGGATTCTTGGTTGAGGCGCGTTTCGATACGCGTGGCGCAAGCGCTGCATGTCATGCCGGAAATCGGTAAATCGATGCGCAGGCGGTTGACGGTTTGCATGGCGAACTCTCTAGGATGGATAGGTTCATCCTAGGCCACGAAAGAAGTCCTGTCAATATACCCTACGGGGGTATACTGGGCGGGAAGCTAGCGTGTGTTTATTTACCGGCGGGTTCGATTGAACGCGCAGCCACGCTCGCTACACTGGTGATAGTCCAGCGCACCAAAATAACGACCACGAAGCTACTTAGAAATCCAGCGACAACATCGGCCGGAAAATGCGCGCCCAGGCTGATCCGCGAAAGACCGACCCAAAGAACGAAGCACGTGCCGCCGATGCGTCCCCAATGTTTGAGCGCCGGCCAAAGGCTGGCTGCAACGAGCATGGCAAAAGACGAATGTCCGCTCGGCAGGCTATGATGAAATTCCGCTTCGCCAACTACGAAAAACGATCCGCTAGGCAGCGCCAGCGGCGGACGCGGGAAATCCAAGAGCGGTTTCAGCCAACCGAGCACTGCTCCATCCACCAGATACGCCACACTGAAAACGGCCAAGGCGGTAAGCCAGAGTTGCGCCGTCTGTTGGCGCACGGCAGCATCATCTTTGGTGCAACGCGAAACGGCAATGACGCCAGCCACGGCGCTGAGTGCAAAGTACAGTGCGAAATGCGCATGGCCGCCGAGATTGGTTCCGAGCAGCATTAGCTGATCGAGGTATTCGCTGTGGATATTATTGATGCGATGAAACAGCCACACGTTGGCGCCGCCCCAGTCGTAGAGAATTTCCTTCATGGCTTCTTCGTCTTAGCCGAGGAATGCCAACGCCCACAATCCAATGCCGCCGGCGGCTGCGATGCCCGCCAGCGCAAACAGCCAACGCTTGCGCGTCAGGACGGTGATCGAGGCCAGCGAGATGGCGATCTGGATCAAGGTCATGGCCTGCGCCAAGCGATGATGCGGATGCAGCAAGTGTTCGGATTGTTCATTCGCTTGATTGGATGCTTCTTCTAGCGCTTCGGCCTTGTGCTTGATCTCGGATTTTTCTTTATCGTATTTTTTGACTTGATCGAGGTAGAAAGCTTGTTTGTCTGCGGAGCCAATATCCGCGGCTAATTCCATCAAGTGCCCCTTGCTACTCTTGGCCTGATAAAAATTCCACTGATCCGAGGCTTGGGTTTTTTTCAACACGGCCTCGTTCTTAAATAGCATCGCTTGGTTCTGCGTAGCGCCACCTTGGTAACTGACCACCGCACCGATGGAGGCCAAGATCGCCGTGAATATTGCGACGTACTGGCCTAAGCCCGGGCCTTGTTGCGCATGATGTTCTACTTCGTGTTCGTGCGCACCGTGTACATGAAATCCGTCTCCAGACATCTCGTTCTCCTAATGTCGTTATGGCTTGTTAAGTTCTAGGCTTCTGGCCGCATATGCGGGAACAAAATGACGTCCCGAATATTTGGCGTGTCGGTCAATAGCATCACGAAACGGTCGATACCGATGCCCTCGCCGGCAGTGGGGGGCAGGCCGTATTCCAGGGCACGAATGTAGTCAGCATCATAGTGCATGGCTTCGTGATCGCCGGCTTCTTTTTGCCGTACTTGTTCCATGAAGCGTTCGGCTTGATCTTCTGGGTCGTTCAATTCGGAGAAACCATTGGCCAGTTCGCGCCCAGCGATGAAGAGCTCAAAGCGCTCAGTGATTTCCGGGTGCTTGTCGCTGCGTCGCGCCAGGGGAGAGGTCTCAGCCGGGTAGTCGATAATGAAGGTTGGCTCGAACAGCAGGTGCTCGGTCGTTTCTTCAAACATGGTGGTTTGCAAACCGCCGATGCCATCGTTTTTACGGTATTCGATTTTGTGTTGTTCGAAATAGTTGAGCAAAAATTGCCGGTCATTCAATTGCGCCAAGCTGAATTCGGGATGGTACTGCGCCACCGCTTGTACCATGCTTAGGCGCGCGAAGGGTTTGGCGAAATCAATGGCGCGGCCTTGATAGGTGATCTGTGCGGTGCCCAGCACTTTTTCAGCGATCCAGCACAGCATTTCTTCCGTCAAGTTCATCAGGTAGTGATAGTTTTTGTACGCCACATAGAATTCCATCATGGTGAATTCCGGATTGTGGCGCGGTGAAATACCTTCGTTGCGGAAATTGCGGTTGATCTCAAATACGCGCTCGAAACCACCCACCACCAAGCGCTTGAGATATAGCTCGGGTGCGATGCGTAGGAATAAGGGCATGTCGAGGGCGTTGTGGTGCGTGGCAAAAGGCCGTGCACTGGCGCCGCCGGGAATAGGGTGCATCATCGGTGTTTCCACTTCCAGGAACTGGCGCGCACCGAGGAATTCGCGGAATGCCGCCATGATGCGCGAACGCTGTACAAAGGCCAAGCGCGTGTCGTCGTTCATGATCAAATCAACATAGCGCTGGCGGTATTTCATTTCTTGATCGGCTAGGCCGTGGAATTTATCTGGTAGCGGACGGATGGCCTTGGTCAGCAAGCGCAGCTCGGTGGCGCGTACCGACAGCTCACCCTTGTTGGTCTTGAATAGGGTGCCACGCACGCCGATGATGTCGCCCAAGTCGTAATGCTTGAAGGCCTCATGCGCCGCATCGCCGGTGTGGTCGTTGGTGATGTAAATCTGTAAACGGCCACTCACGTCTTGAATCGTGGCGAAGCTGGCTTTGCCCATCAGGCGCTTGAGCATGATGCGGCCGGCAACGGCGACAGTGACATTCAGCGCCTCCAGTTTTTCCTTCGGCATCGCTTCGTACTGCGCGCCCAGCGGCTCGGCGAGGTGCTCGCGCTCGAAGTCATTGGGGAAGGGATTGCCCTTGTCACGCAACGTCTTCAGCTTGGCGCGGCGCTCGGCGATGATTTGGTTTTCGTCTTGGGGTAGGTCTTGTGGCTCGGTCATAATGTCGATGTCTATTATTTTGTTTCAGGGTGAGAAAAATTTTTCGGTGTGCATGCCCAGGGTTTCGGCTGCCTCGGCCTGCACTTTGTCTGCGGTTGCAAAACGGGTGTATCCAGTACCGGAAGCAATGGAAAGGTGCAGCGCATCCAGGGTGCGTAATGGAATGTCTTGCAATTTTTCGATCAAGTCGTGGGCTAGCGCAAAGTGGCGATCCTGCATCGAATCGATCTTGAGAAAGCCCTGCCGGATGTCTTCTTCAAAAGTGTGAAGCGCATCGCCTTCATTGTCTCTGGATAAGCTACCCGCGCGCCGGCGGCGCGCCAGGAGGCAACGGAACTCGACCACTGTAAGCCGGCTGATGACGGGTTCTCCGCATGCACGAATGAATTGGTCGAATTCGTCCGAGAAGGACTCTCGCACATACCACTTGGCCAGCGCCGAGGTGTCGATGTAGATCTGGTTCACCGCGCGTCCCGATCCTCTCGGACCAGTACTTCGCTCGGTATCTCCTGGAACGGCATCGTGGCTCGCAGCGCGGCATGACTAGGGATCTCCTTGCGCGGTTCCAGCGGCAACACCCGTGCAAATGGTTTGCCATGGTGCGTGAGCAACACTTCGCCTTCCTCGTTCAGGGCTTTTTGCAGGGTTTGATAGCCCTGCCGCATTTCGCGAACCGATAATTCTTTCATGATCGTTCCTTTACAGCTGACTTGTGTCACAAGTATACAATCTGTGACACATTTGCGCCATGATTCTAGCTTGAGTCCTCGGCTGGGCGCTCCAGTGCCGTCCTCTATGGGCTTAAACGCCTTGTTTCAAACTGGCTTCGATGAAAGTATCGAGATCGCCGTCCAGCACTTTTTGCGTATTGGAAATCTCGACATTGGTGCGCAGATCTTTGATGCGCGATTGGTCCAGTACATAGGAACGGATCTGGTGGCCCCAGCCCACGTCCGACTTGCCCGCTTCCAGCTTGTCCTGCTCGGCTTGGCGCTTGCGGATTTCCGCTTCGTATAGCTTCGATTTCAGCATGGCCATGGCCTCGGCGCGGTTGCGGTGTTGCGAGCGGTCGTTCTGGCATTGCACCACGATACCGCTGGGCGCGTGGGTGATACGGATCGCTGAATCGGTTTTGTTGATGTGCTGGCCGCCGGCACCGGAAGCGCGGAAAGTGTCGACGCGCAAATCGGCGGGGTTGATCTCGATCTCGAACGACTCATCCACTTCCGGGTACACGAACACGCTGGCAAACGAAGTGTGGCGACCGCCCGCCGAGTCGAACGGCGATTTGCGCACCAGGCGGTGCACGCCGGTCTCGGTGCGCAGATAGCCATAGGCATAGTCGCCCTCGATCTTCAGGCTGGCGGAACGGATGCCGGCGACATCGCCATCGGTCTCTTCCAAGATCTCGGCCTTGAAGCCTTTGCGCTCGGCGTATTTCAGATACTGGCGCAGCAACATGGAAGCCCAGTCGCAAGCCTCGGTGCCGCCGGCGCCGGCCTGGATGTCGATGAAGCAGGGGTTGGGGTCCATCGGGTTGGAAAACATGCGGCGGAATTCCATGCCCTCGACGGTTTTTTCCAGGGCTTGCGAGTCCGTATCGACGGCGTGCAACGTGTCGTCGTCGTTCTCTGCACTCGCCATATCGAATAATTCTTTAGCGTCTTTAATACCGCTATCGAGCTCGATCAAGGTGTTGACCACGGCTTCCAGGGAGCGCCGCTCGCGGCCCAACTCTTGGGCGCGCTTGGCGTCTTCCCAAATCGCGGGGTCTTCTAGTTGCTGCGAAACTTCCGAAAGGCGATCTTGCTTGATATCGAAGTCAAAGATACCTCCGCAAGTCGATGGTGCGGGTGGCCAAATCTGCGATGCGGTTGGCGATGATGTTGAGTTGTTCGGCTTCCATGGCGGGGGGGGCTGCTTCAAAAAACCGCCATTTTACCGCAGATGGGGCGCTTATCAGAAGATAAACAATGCTCCGGCACATCCTAGCGCCACCGCCGCCATTGCCGGCAGGCATGCCCAAGCTAAGGATCGGCCGCCGATGGATAGCACTAATGCCCATTTGAAGGCCAGATTGGCCAGCAGCGCCAGCGTGATGGCGACGACGACTTGTTGTTGCGCGATTTGCCCCAGATGCAGCAGGTGCATGCTGGACAGCGTGATGGGGTCGACATCGACCAGACCGGAAGCGAGCGCCACGGCATACAGGCCCTTATCGCCGGCGGCATCGGACAGCCAAGCCGAGGCCAACAGCACGCCGCCGTAGAGCAGGGCAAAGCTGAGCGCGGTGCGCAATTCGGTGGGGTTAGTCATGCCGGGCAGGGGTAATTTTCCCTGCGGTGGCAAGCTGCGCCAATTGAGAAATGTCAGCGTAAGACCCAGCAATAGTCCAGCGCCCAATACCGGTAATAAGCGCGGCAGTACCGTCGGGGCAAGAATCGCCGCCAGGATCGCCAAGCGTGGCAGCACCACTAGATTCGCCAGCAAAATAACGCTGATCGCCAGCCGGCGTAGTTCCGGCTCGGCACGTGCGTGCTTAGTGTAAACCAGCGTGGTGGCGGTGCTCGATACGAGGCCGCCCAGCACGCCTAGCAACAAACCGCCATTGCGCTCTCCGAACAGTCGCAATGCAATATATCCGGCCAGACTGACACCAGAAATCAATACCACCATGAGCCAGATTTGATACGGGTTCAAGGCTGCATAGGGGCCGAAATTCTGGTTCGGTAAGATGGGCAGCACAACAAACGTCACGACCGCGAATTGCAGCATCGAAACTAGGTCACGCCGCGTCAGTCCTTTAGAGATGCCCTCCAGTTCGGGTTTGAAATATAGTAAGGCGGTGGTGATGATGGCGAGCATGATGGCCAGTGTTTGTTCGCCGTACCACAACATGGCACCGAGGCTGAAACACACCAAGAGCGCAATCTGCGTGGTGGTGCCGGGCTCGGCGGATTTTTCGCCGAAGTAAGCGGTGATGATGAAAGTGGCAACAGCGAGTAGTGCCGCAGCCAAGATCCACGGCGAGCCGGCTTGGCTGGTTAGTAGGGCGGCCAAGGTGCCGAACAGGGCGGTGAGCGCAAAAGTACGAACGCCGGCGCGTGCTGCCGGGTTGCGTTCACGCTCCAGGCCGATCAGAAATCCCAGCGCAAGGCTAGTGGCGAAAGTGGTGAGATGTTCTAGATTGGGACCGTCGAACACGGGCAGGCTCATACCGCCTCCCAATGTTGCAGGATCAATTGCACGCTGCGTTGGCCTTTATATTCGTTCACGTCCAAACGGTACACTGCTTGGATGCTGTCGGGCAGAGTTTCCGCACGAAAAAATAGCATGGCCTCGAATTGTCGTCCGTCACGTACTAGCGACAGCTTGGTATGTTTCTCGCCCACGATGCGCTGCTTGGCGACCTGAAATTGATCGAGGAATTGCGGTTCGGGAAAGCCCTGGCCCCAGACTTGGCGCGCCAGCGCTTGCGCGGTGTCGAGGTCGGCCTCGGCGGCGGGCAGTCCGCCATCGGTCTCGATAGAGCGCGACAGCAGGGCGGGCGTCAGCCATGCTTGTGCGACTTGTTCAAATGCAGTTTCAAATCGGGCGAGATCGTCAAGCGCGATGCTCACCCCGGCCGCCATGGCATGGCCGCCGAATTTTTTCAGCAAATCCGGTTGACGTTTGGCCACCAGATCGAGCGCATCGCGCAAATGAAAGCCGGGGATGGAGCGCCCCGATCCTTTCAGTTCGCTGTCGCCGCTTTGCGCGAACACCAGCACCGGGCGATGAAATTTTTCCTTGAGGCGCGAGGCGAGAATGCCGATCACGCCTTGATGCCAACTTGGATCATAGAGGCTTAAGGCAAAGCGATCATCGACGGTGATCTGATCCAGTTGCTGTAGCGCGGTCTCTTGCATTCCCGCCTCGATTTCGCGCCGCGTGCGGTTGAGTTCGTCCAAGGTGCGTGCCAGCTCCATCGCGCGCGCTGTGTCGTCGGTGGTGAGCAGCGCAATGCCGAGCGACATATCGTCGAGCCGACCGGCAGCATTGAGGCGCGGGCCGAGCATGAAGCCCATGTCCCAAGTGGAGGCGCGCTGCGGATCGCGCCCGGTGATTTGATACAAGGCGAGAATGCCAGCACAGGCTTGTCCGGCGCGAATCCGCGCTAGGCCTTGGCGCACCAGAATACGGTTGTTGTCGTCCAGCTTCACCACATCGGCCACGGTGCCGAGGGCAACGATGTCGAGCAGCTTGGCCAGGTTGGGTTCGGTCTTGCCCTCGAATGTGCCACGCCGCCGCAACTCGGCGCGTAACGCCAGCATCACGTAAAACATCACGCCCACGCCAGCAAGATTTTTACTGGGAAAGGGGCAGCCGGGTTGGTTTGGGTTCACGATCACATCGGCATCGGGCAAGGTTGCTGCCGGCAAGTGATGGTCGGTGACGAAGACGCGCATGCCGAGGCGGTGCGCTTCATCCACGCCAGCATGGCTGGCGATGCCGTTGTCCACCGTAATAATCACATCCGGCTTCATGGCAGATGCAATGCGTACAATTTCCGGTGTCAAGCCGTAGCCGTACTCGAAACGATTCGGCACCAGAAAATCCACGTTCGCGCCGAATTCGCGCAATGCGCGCAAACCGATAGCACAAGCTGTGGCGCCATCGGCATCGTAATCGGCAACGATCAGCAGGCGCTGCTGGGATGCAATGGCGTCGGCCAATTGCTCGGCCATGGCTTCGGCATTCTTGAGTTGCGCAAGCGGTAGCAGCGCGGCCAGTTCCGCATCCAGTTGCTTGGGGTCGGTGACATCGCGTGCGGCGTAAATGCGCGCCAGCAGAGGCGACAGGCCATGCTGCGTGAGGCGTTCATAATTGGCTGGAGCAAAGGGGCGCGTGGTGATGCTGGTCATGCGGGGATTATCCTATTAAAGATCATTTCTCACCACGGAGTACGCAGAGGACACGGAGTTAAACCCCAAACCTGAAAAAATCTTGAAACGATTTTGACTTTCCTCTGTGTCCTCTGTGTCCTCTGTGTACTCCGTGGTGAAAGACTTTTTAGTTCGGCAAGTAATGCTTAAGCTCTTTTGTCCGCCGCCAAAATTGCCAGCGGCCAGCGCGCTGGGTTGTCACGGAAAAGCAGCCTTGCTCACTGATCGCGTGCAGCGTGACTGCGGAAACGATTCCACGCCGCAGTGCATAGCATAAGGGTTTGATCCAATCAGCCTCTAGGCGTGTCAGGCCGGCCCGCCAAGCCTCATGATCGCCATACCACGCGGCGTGACGCAGTTCATCCCAGAGCACACAATGGGTGTCGGACTTTTTTGCATGTGCCATCAAGGTGTCGAAGTTCAAGGGCAGCGCCATTGGCGTTTGCTTGGCGGTTAATGCCAGCCCGCGTGCCAATGCATCGTCCGCCCACAGCTGTTCTTTTAGCGCAGGCTGTATCTCCTGTGCTGGATAAACGCCGCCGCCCCAAATCCACACGCTATTGATTGGCGGTTGGCCTTGTGCTTCGCGCACCTGATTTACCGGGTGTGTATGCAGCAGCATTTGTATTTCAGTTGTCAGTTTGTTCCAGCGTAAACCATCCGCGCCGCTGGGCAGGCTGGCATTGATGGCCTTTCCTGCGATGCTGGGCAGGGGCTGGGTTATGAGCGCGGGCGCAGCATCGAGCGCCAAGTACCAACGCGTCGGTTGCAGCGGTATAAATTTCAGATGATCCTGGGCGAAATGTTGATTCAGTGAATCGGTCAGCGCATTCGCTTCGGCAGCACTGATCGTCAGTTGGCTGCCATCGATTAGCACCAGTTGGTCGCGCTGGGCTTGCAGGTGCACTGGGTCGGCGCGCAGCCAATAAGCATTATTTGGTTCTCTGCCATCAGCGCGTAAGCAAAGACTGGCCAATGGCGGCGCATCCCCCAGGCCAAAATGCCGACATAAGTACTGCTCCAGACTGATGCCTGGGCTGCCGTGCAGGGTGCCGCGCGCGAACAACCATTGCAAGTCGGGTAAATGCAATCCGTGATACAGGTCGAGCATGCCGCCCGGCGGTTGCGGCGGTAATAGGTCTGGAAGCAGCAGAGTGATACGCATGATTCAGTGTAACATTCGCACGCCATAGTCTTATGTTTTGGGAGCGACGATGGATCTAATTTTATGGCGCCACGCCGAGGCCGAAGACAGCCTGCCCGACGCTGGGCGCATCCTTACAGATAAAGGCCAGAAACAGGCCAAGCTGATGGCGGATTGGCTCAAGCCGCGCTTGCCGCAAAATACGCGTGTGTTGGTCAGCCCCGCCACGCGCACCCAGCAAACCGCTGCCGCTTTGGGTATGGAGTTCGAGACGGTGAAAGAAGTCGGCCTAGCCACCAATCCAATATTGTTGCTGGCGAAAGCCGGTTGGCCGGACGCGTCTGGCGCGGTGTTGGTCGTTGGTCATCAACCGACGTTAGGACAAGTTGCCGCTATTTTGCTCAGCGGGGAAGCGCAAAATTGGAGTATCAAAAAAGGCGCGGTATGGTGGATCAGCAATCGTGTACGCCAAGGTGAAGGGCAGACGGTGTTGCGCTGCGCATTGACGCCAGAGATGTTGTGATCGTTTGCGTGGGGCTTAGCGCGCTTAAGGCTTGTTCGTAGCCGCTTGGTATTGAATAGCCGTGTTGTCAACGCTAAGCCGGATGAGCCGTTAATTGCCATTGACGATCAAGCGTGGCATACAAAGATAGTCAAGATGGCGTGATCCCTAGCGTCTTTAGCCCTTAAATATTTCTATCGGAGACAATATGAAAAAAATACTACTTACCCTGTTAGCCTTATTTGCTTGGATTAACGTGGCATTCGCTGCCGTTAACATCAATACGGCCACCAAGGCGGAGCTTGAGCAAATCAAAGGCATTGGCCCGGTTAAGGCGCAAGCAATCATTGATTACCGGAGCAAAAATGGGGCATTCAAGACCGTGGACGATCTCGATAATGTCAAGGGCATTGGCAAGGCCACGATCGACAAAATTCGCGGCGATATCACTCTTTCCGGCGCATCTGCGAGCGCACCGGCAAAACCGAGTGCTACCCCCACGAAGCCGGCCACACCGGCACAACCGCAAGTGACTGCACCGGCAAAGCCCGTCGTGGAAACCCCAGCTAAACCCGTGGCCACAGCTCCAGCCAAACCGGTCGCAGCGACGCCTACTGCCAGCGTGAGCAATAAAGAGCCCGCCAAAGTAGATGCTAAAGATAAGGCTGAGCTTGGCAAGGATAAAAAATCGAAAGATAAGAAAGAAGATGCCGCGAATAAAAAGAAAAATGCAAAAGACAAATCCAAGGCGGATGCCCAGTCGGATGACGCTAAAGACAAGTTGAAAAAATAGACCGCGTATCGTCTGTATCAACACTGAAAACGGCACCTAACAAGTGCCGTTTTTTTTGTGGAGGGTAGATTCACGTCTGGAGAGCTTCAGCTTAGTTAGCGCAGTGCCGATAAAGCTTAAACGCCGAACCACCGTACCTGTTTTCTGAAAGGGTCTCTCTTGAAAGTTTCACCCCAGCTGTTAATTTTGTCTTTACTTGCCGCTGTACTTTTTACTCTGCCTGCCGTGGCCCAAGCGCCGGCTGCGGACATCCGTATCGCTTTGGTAATCGGTAATTCCGCCTATATCGGAGGCGCCGCTCTCGCTAATCCTGCCAACGACGCCAAAGCTATGGCGGAAACATTGCGCGGCATGGGCTTTACGGTAGTGGAACTACGTGATGGCAGCAAAGCGCAAATGAATGCCGCAGTAGCAAAAGTGCAAGCAGCGCTCAACGGCAAACAAGGCGTTGGCATGCTCTACTATGCCGGACATGGTTTACAAGTTGATGCGCGCAACTACATGGTGCCCGTGGATGCTAAGGTGAAAAAAATCGCTGACGTGCCGCAGCAGACAGTCGATGTGAACAGTGTGGTGGAGGCTTTCAAGTCAGCCGGCAACCGCATGAATATTCTGGTGCTGGATGCTTGTCGCAACAATCCCTTCGGTAGCATCAATACCGGCAAAGGCTTAGCGCCACTGGATGCACCCAGTGGCACCTTCCTGGCTTATGCCACCGCACCGGGCAACGTCGCCGAAGACGGCGATGAAAAAACCGGTAATGGTTTGTATACCCAATATCTGTTGCAGGAACTGAAGAAACCGCAAGCGCGCATCGAAGACGTATTCAAGCGTGTACGCTTTGCCGTGCGCAAGGCCTCTGAAGGCCGGCAAATTCCTTGGGAGTCGACCAGCCTGGAAGACGACTTTCAGTTCAACGATGGCAAGATCATCGCACCAACAAAACGTACGGCGCAGCAATTGCAAGCCGAGTTTAATGTGGAAAAGCACGATTGGGATCGCATCAAGGGCAGTAGCAAGACTGATGACTTTTATGCCTTCATCCAAAAATATCCCCGCGGCACGATCACCGAAGCGGCGCATGACAAACTGAATCAACTGGCCAAACCGACTTTAGTGGTGCAAGGGGCGGGAGCTGATGGCAAGGATCAAAGCTACACCGTGTCGAAGTTCCGCTTGGGTGATGTCTATGAAATGCGTGGCAGCGGTACTACGGTGATCTATCGGGTTATTAAAGTCACCCCTAATCGCGTTGAGGTGATGCTGGAATATCCGGATTACAAGGGCAAGATTCCGAACGCGCTGATGGTTTACGATGGCAACGCGGGCCTGTTGGCTGTGGGCGAAACTTCGCACTATGACCCCCCTCAGCAATACGTGCCTGGTGGTCTGCTCCAAGTCGGACGTACTTGGACATCAGCCTACACGGTTACCTTTGGTGAGAGTCTAAAGCAACCGCCGCGCACACAAGCTGGAGAAGCGCGCATTGTGGCGCGTGAGCGTCTGACCTCCCCGGCGGGTGTGTTCAACACCTTCCGCATGGAGGTGACAGCGCGTTCCTTTGATGAAAGAGGAGAGCAGCCCGCGGTGCAAAGCACAGTGTGGATGGCTGCCGATTTACCCCTTCCAGTACGAAGCGAATCCACGCTCGACACGCCGAATGGCACGCTGAAAATTGTTCAGGAACTGGTGCGCGTCGTTCGCGGCAGCTAAATTAAATACATCGGTGTGTAGAGTTGAAATGCACATCGTTCACTGACACATGCCTCTCCAATAAGACCCTGTACACCCTATGGGTGTTGCTGGTTTCCATTGTTATTTTTTGTACAATCGCGTGCATGCTTGGGGAATTTAGTGAACGCGCGATTCAAGTTCCCATACTGTAAAAATGGGTAGTTGATTCAACTTTTCTCATTAAAGAGTCGCTAATCGATCTGCGGGGCTTACTGATGTAATCAGGCAAAAACCCAGCAGATGAATTTAGCGCGCCGAACACTCGGTATTTCTGGAAGTCCGCAGCGTTCATTGCTAGAAACTTTTGGCGCGTTTTTGCAATTTGTACTTTATTTTCTCGCGGGTGAATTTCGCTATGGTGCTGCACGTTGGCAAACTGTTTGTAGAATTAGCGCTTGAACGCAGGCGGCTTGCGTAATGCGTCCCCTGCAAAAAGTATGGGTTGCGCTCAGCTTGTTGGCATTGTTGCTTGGGGCCGGGTTCATGGCTTGGCGGCAAGGCGTCATCCGCCAGCCACCGATTCGCATTGGGGTGTTGCACTCGCTCACTGGAACGATGGCATTAAACGAAAAGCCGCTGGTGGATGCTGTGCGCCTCGCCGTAGAGGAAATCAATGCCAAAGGCGGTCTGCTAGGACGCCAATTGGAAATTGTTTTGGTCGATGGCAAATCCAGCGCGGACATCGCTGCTGTTGAAGCGGAGCGGCTGATTAACCAAGAAAAAGTTAGCGTTCTGTTCGGTTGTTGGACCTCGGCTTGTCGCAAGGCGGTAAAACCTATCGTAGAAAAGCACCAACATTTGCTGATTTATCCTGTGCAATATGAAGGCATGGAGCTGTCACCGAATATTCTTTATACCGGTGCAGTGCCCAGTCAACAGATCATTCCCGGTACGCGTTGGGCTATGCGCAAGTTTGGTCCGCGCGTGTACTTGGTGGGCTCCGATTATATTTTTCCGCACACAGCAAATGCCATTATTCAGGATCTCGCCCAAACCGCGGGTGGTGAAGTCGTTGCAGAGCGATATCTGCCACTGGGGAGTGTCGATGTGATGGATGTTATTGAGGACATCCGCCGTACTAAGCCGGATATCGTGCTCAATACGATTAATGGTGATAGTAACGCTGCGTTTTTTGCCGCCCTAGAAAAAGCAGGCTTGGCGCATATACCGCTGGTGTCTTTTAGCGTGGAAGAACTTGGCATGAAGGCCTGGGGCGGCGCTAGGTTGTCGCAGCATTACGCAGTATGGAGTTATTTTCAGTCTTTACCGGGGGAGGAAAATCGTCGCTTCATTCGAGCCTATCAAGCGCGCTTTGGCGCCGATCGCTTGCTCAGCGACCCGATCGAGGCCAGTTATGATGGCGTGCGTATCTGGGCGCAAGCGGTGCAAAGCGTTGGTCATAGTGAACCCGTGTATGTCAATCAGACCTTGCGCTTACAGAGCATCAATGGACCTTCGGGAATAATGGCGGTCGACTCTGCCACGCGCCATGTGTGGAAATATCTGCGCCTGGGCAAAGTGCTGCCGAATGCGCAATTCGAGCAAGTTTATGCGTCTGATATGCCGTTGCGTCCGGAGCCTTGGCCGGAATATCGCAGCCGCGCGGCATGGCAAAGATTGCTAGAGGGCGGCAAGCCATGATTTTCGGGAAAATCGTCCCACGCTTGCTGCTGGGCTTCTTGTTGCTTTCGCCCTTGCCGCTGGCGGCCCTCGCTTGGCTTTACACGCAGGCGTTCGACCGCAGTTTGCAGGATTCGCAACTAGCCAGTTTATCCGCTATCGCTGATAAGAAAGTAGAGCAAATTAATGCCTACCTTAACGAGCGTAGGACGGATAGTTTGATTCAAGCGCAATCGCCCCAGGCCCTGGAGGCCTTAAAAAAACTTTCTGTGGCATTTACTCGGGAAGGTTGGCGTTCACCAAATTATCGGGCACGTGAGCAAGGCTATCGCAAGTACTTTAGCGCTCTGCACGAGAACATGCATATCTATGACCTGTTGTTGATCGATGTGGCGGGCAATGTGGTGCTTTCGGTTTTGCATGAGTCCGATTTTGGCAGCAACCTAAACACCGGGCCATACCGCGATAGCAGCTTGGCGCGTGCGCAACGCAATGCCATGGCATTGTTGCAGATACAAAACACACAGGCCTTGTCTTATGCGCCCTCGGGTGATCGGCGTGCCATTTTTATCGTTTCGCCTGTTACCGATAACGGTAAGGTGATCGGCACGCTCGCTTTGCAATTGGATCTGGAAAAGCTCACGGATGTCACTAGCGATACCACCGGCTTGGGTTTGACGGGTGAAACAGTTCTGGCGCAACGCGAAGGCGAGGAAGTGATTTATGTTGGCCCTTTACGGCACATACCGAACGCCGCCTTCCGCTATCGAGATTCACTCAAAAGCCGCCCACCTCCCATGAAGGCAGCGCTACTCGGCCAATACGGTGCGGGTATCACTTACGATTATGCGGGTGTGGGGATTATCAGTGCTTGGCGTCATCTACCCGCCCTGGGATGGGGTATGGTCGTCAAGCGCGACGTCGCCGAAGTGCTGGCACCGTCCAACGCATTACGCAAGGTGAGCATGCTCGCCTTGGGTTTATTGCTGCTTGTTTCCGTGGGGATTGCGGTGACGCTGGGTCGCTCTCTAATGATACCGATCCGACAATTGCTGGCGGTTACCAGCAAGCTTGCCAAAGGCGATTTGAGCCAGCGCGCTGCAAGTCGAGGTGCAAGCGAATTTCGTCAACTAGCTACTGCTTTCAATGTGATGGCGGATGGCCTGCAATCAAGCCACATCAACCTTGAGCAACAAGTTGCACAGCGCACTGCCGAACTCACGGAAGCGCAAATGGCGCTCCAGCATGTCAATACGGATCTTGAACAGCGTGTGGCGCAACGCACGGCGGAATTGCTCGTCGCAAAAGACGCCGCCGAATCTGCCAGTCGTGCCAAGAGTGAATTTCTCGCCAGCATGAGCCATGAGTTACGAACGCCATTGAATGCGATTCTCGGCTATGCCCAATTGTTTGGCATGGATGAGGATTTGTCAGAACAGACCAAGGATCAGGCCGGCGAGATCGAGCGGGCAGGCTATCACTTGTTGTCCTTGGTGAATGATTTGATCGATTTGGCGCGTATCGATGCAGGGAAGTTAGAGCTATCCCTAGAACCGATATTGCTGAAATCTGTGCTGAATGACAGTCTTGCCATGGTGGCGCCAATCGCGCAAAAACACGGCATCCATTTGATCAACGAGAATTGTGAAAGCCGGGAAACGATGATTCGTGCCGACTACAATCGGTTGCGTCAGGTTGTGATTAATTTGCTTTCAAATGCAATTAAGTACAACCGCCCCAAAGGTACGGTGACTTTGTTGTGCCGCAAGCGGGACGACCATATCCGCATTCATATTGTAGACACTGGGGCCGGCATTCCTGCAGACAAGCACGCGCGCATTTTTACTTCTTTTGATCGTTTGGGCAAGGAAGCCGGTACGGTGGAGGGGACAGGAATTGGTTTGGTCATCACGCAGCGCATTGTCCATGCGATGGGCGGCCATATTGGATTTGAAAGTGTCGAGGGACAGGGTAGTACCTTTTGGGTTGAGTTTCCCATTACCGCGACGGTGGATATTCCGTTGCCGGAACAGGCTATTCACGCGCCACAGCTGGATGCAAAAACACGCACCGTCGTGCTTTATGTGGAAGACAATCCGCTCAATCTGCGCCTGATGCAGCGGGTCTTCGCAAATCGGAATGACTTGGAATTGCGTGATGCGCATAGCGCTGAGATTGGGATCGCGTTAGCGTGCGCCGACCCCCCGGATTTGATTTTGATGGATATTAATTTGCCGGGGATGGATGGTTATACGGCATTAACCCAACTTAAGTCCGACCCGGTGACAGCGAATATCCCGGTAATAGCCATTACCGCCAATGCCATGAAAGGAGATAAAGAACGTGGCTTGAAGGCTGGCTTCGTCGCTTATTTTGCGAAGCCTATAAATATCGCCAGTTTGTACGCCACCTTGGACGAATTGATCGCTAAATCAGTCATCAAGTAAGCTGTGATACGATTGTTTCAAAAGCGCAAAGAGACTGAAATGTCCGCCGCTGTATTCATTCTGCGGGATGCACTTTTTAGCATATTCCCTTAAGTCCATAACGATTTCTCAGCTATTTATGGCACACTGTGAACCTTCGTAATTTTAGGTTTCCCCGTGCGCCCCTACGAGCTTCTGATCGGCCTGCGTTATACCCGCGCTAAACGCCGCAATCATTTCATCTCCTTTATCTCGCTGACTTCGATGATCGGCATCGCGCTCGGCATCATCGTGCTGATCGTGGTGTTGTCGGTGATGAATGGATTTCAAAAGGAATTACGCACGCGCATCCTCGGCGTGGCCTCGCATGTTGAGATTAGCCAGTTTGACGGCACCTTGTCTGACTGGCCCAAGGTTGCCGCAAGCGCCAAGCAAAATCCGCAAGTGTTGGCTGCGGCGCCCTATATCAATGCGCAGGGCATGCTGTCTTTCGACCAGGGCGTGCAGGGAGCGCTGATTCGCGGCATCGTCCCGGCGCAGGAGAATCAGGTGGTCGATCTCGACAAAAATATGAAAGCCGGACACTTGGCCGATTTAAGGGCAGGCGAATTCGGTATTGTGCTGGGCATCGATTTGGCGCGTTCACTCGGTGCGCGTGTTGGTAGTAAGGTGACGGTGATCGCGCCGCAGGGCCAGGTCACGCCCGCAGGCATCTTGCCGCGCCTCAAGCAGTTTACCGTGGTTGGCGTGTTCGAGGTGGGCATGAGCGTGTATGACTCTGGACTCGCGCTGGTGCACATCGAAGATGCCGCGAAGCTGTATCGCATGGAAGACAAGGTGTCCGGCGTGCGCTTGAAGCTGAATGATATTTACCTCGCGCCGCAAGTCGCGCGGGATTTGAGCAGAACCTTGCCCGGCGATTATTTTGTGCGCGACTGGACTACGCAGAATGCCAATTTTTTCCGCGCGGTGAAAATGGAAAAGACGGTAATGTTTGTCATCATGTTTTTTATCGTCGCAGTTGCGGCGTTCAATATCGTTTCTACGTTGGTGATGGTGGTGACGGACAAGCAGGCGGATATCGCCATCCTGCGCACCTTGGGTGCATCACCCAGCAGCATCATGAAAATCTTTATCGTGCAGGGCACGGTGATCGGCGTGTTCGGCACCTTGATTGGCGTTATCGGCGGTGTGGCGCTGGCGTCGAATATCGATGTCGTGGTGCCTTTCATCGAACGTGTCTTCGGCCTCCATTTCTTGTCCAAGGATGTGTACTACATCAGCGAATTGCCGTCCGATGTACAAACCATGGATGTGATTGCGATCGCCTCAGTGTCGTTCCTATTGTCGCTGGTCGCGACCTTGTATCCCTCGTGGCGCGCTTCGAAGATCAATCCGGCGGAGGCTTTGCGCTATGAGTGAAAAGCCGAATTCGGGGAAAAGCCCGGTGATTGCGTGTCAGGGCTTGAAGAAAACCTTTAGCCAGGGCGAGCTTGAAGTACCGGTGTTGATGGGGATTGATTTGCAAGTGATGCACGGAGAACGTATTGCCATCGTCGGCGCATCTGGTTCCGGCAAGAGTACCTTGCTGCATTTGCTTGGGGGACTCGATTCCGCGACTGAAGGTTCGGTACAAATATTGGGCCAGGATATGCAGCGTCTTTCGGAAGAGGCGCGCGGCCAATTGCGCAATCAATCACTGGGCTTTATCTATCAGTTCCATCATTTGCTGGCGGAGTTCACCGCTTTGGAAAACGTCGCCATGCCGTTACTGATTCGGCGCATTGCCGATGCTGAAGCTTATGCGCGTGCCCGCGATATGCTGGTACAGGTAGGCCTCGGTCATCGCTTGGCGCATAAGCCAGGCGAATTGTCTGGGGGTGAGCGCCAGCGCGCAGCGGTGGCGCGCGCCTTGGTGACGCGTCCGGCCTGTGTGCTGGCGGACGAGCCGACCGGCAATCTGGATCGGCACACGGCGGAAGCGGTATTCGACTTGATGTTGGAGTTGAACAACACGCTCGGCACCAGCTTCATTATTGTCACCCACGACCAAGCCCTAGCGGCCAAGACCCAGCGCGTAATGCAGCTCGTCGACGGACTGATGCAATAACCTTTATGCCGGCGTTTGCGCCACGCCAACAGCACATGCAGCCGCAATAAACCTCGCACTAGATCATAGCTGGCAGGGGTCAGAATACACGTCAGGATCACCAAGCCCACCGCCACGGATATTCTTATTCACCGGCAAGTTCACGCGCAAGTGCGCGGAGATGATCACGGCACTGAGCAGTGGCTTGGAATGTGATTGCATATGCGTTGCATTGGCACAGGATTTTCATTTTAGGTTGTGTCGTGGCCCTTCACTTCTTGCACCACGCTGATGCATAAGCATCTTGCAATGTTTCCTTGCGATGCATTTTTTCACATAAACCAAAGAAAAAACCTCAATTTTGGCGTTTTTACGCCCGAAAAAGCCTGGCCTGATTCTTGCCTTAGTCCTATTCAAGATCGCAGTAATCTTGTTGTGCGAAATGGAGGCCGAAAATGCTTAAGCTGGTATTGCTACGCCACGGGGAAAGTCTATGGAACCGAGAGAACCGTTTCACCGGTTGGACGGATGTTGGGCTATCCGAATCGGGATACCGCGAAGCGCATGCCGCAGGGAAGGCGTTGCGTGATTCAGGTTTTAGTTTCGATGTGGCTTTTACCTCAGTATTGCAACGCGCTATCCGCACCTTGTGGGCGGTACAGGAAGAAATGGATTTGCTGTGGTTGCAGGTGACCAAGGATTGGCGCCTCAACGAACGACATTACGGATCGCTGCAGGGTTTGAACAAAACCGAAATCGCCGAGTTTTATGGGGAAGAGCAGGTGCATTTGTGGCGGCGCGGGTTCGCGATACGGCCGCCGGGGCTGAATCTAACGGATCCGCGTCATCCGCGTTTTGATGCCCGTTATCGAAAATTATCGCCGAATCGCCTGCCGGCCACAGAATCACTGCAAGACACCTTGTTTAGGGTGCAGGAATGCTGGGATGAGTTAATCCTCCCGGAAATGCGCCGTGGCAATAAAGTGTTGATCGCTGCCCATGGCAATAGCTTGCGTGCGTTGGTGCGACACTTAGATAAGTTGTCGGACGAAAAAGTCATGCAGCTGAATATCCCAACCGGCATTCCGTTGGTATATGAATTTGACAATGATTTGAAGACGATTGCGCACTATTACCTGGATGTGCCGAGTGGGCCGATGAAGAAATTGCCCGCATTACTTCGTGCTTAGGCGGCGGCGAACTGGGACGCTGTAGTGAAGTACGAATTTTGTGGGTTCCGTTTGTCTGCATCTGCCGTTAGAATCAAGGAAATCCTCATGCTGAGAACAAGAGAAACAAATGACTTATTGCCTAGCGATCAATTTGAACAAGGGGCTGGTGCTGTGCTCCGACTCGCGGACCAATGCGGGCATGGACAACGTCAGCACCTATTCGAAAATGCACAGCTTTATCTGGCCGGGAGATCGCGTTTTTGTGCTGTTGTCCGCGGGCAATCTTGCCACTACCCAGGCCGTATTAAAGAAAATGAACCGGGATGTGGAGCAAGGGGCCGTACCCAATTTGCGCAGCATCGGCAGCATGCACGAGGCCGCCGACTATGTGGCGGTGATCAGCACCGACTTGCAGCGCTTGCATTCGAGCCGCGACATCGCGAGTACCAACTTCGAGGCCTCATTTATTTTTGCCGGACAAATCGGGCAGGCTGCTCCGGAAATGTTCATGATTTACCCGCAGGGCAATTACATCCACGAATCGGACGAACATCCTTATTTGCAAATTGGCGAAACCAAGTACGGCAAGCCGATTCTCGATCGCGTCATCAAGCGCGATGTGAGCATGGAACGTGCTGCGCGTTGTGCTCTGGTGTCCATGAATTCCACCGTGCGCAGCAATGTCACTGTGGGGCCACCCATTGAGCTATTTATTTATGAACGCGATAGTCTCAATGAAGGTAGACGTTTGTACCTTACCGAGGATGATCCTTTTGCCCGCGAAATGTCTGATCGCTGGAATGAAGGTCTGGTGGAAGCGCTGCATGGACTGCCACGATTCCCATGGGAAGAAGAACACCCATCACAACGACAAGGTCAGATTTTTCCGTTTACCCCTGGCTAGCCTTAGCGCTAAGCCAGTCATGGCGAAAGCGACAGCATGAGTATTCACGTCGCCATCCGCCATACAACGACTTATCGCTTTGATCGTCCGGTCAGCCTCAGTCCGCATGTCATCCGCCTGCGACCTGCGCCGCACAGTCGCACACCTATCGTTTCCTATTCACTGAAGGTTCGGCCGGAAAAGCATTTCATCAACTGGCAGCAAGATCCTTTCGGCAACTATCTCGCACGGCTGGTATTTCCGGAAAAAACCCGCGAACTGATGGTGGATGTGGAAGTGATCGCCGATTTGACGGTGATCGACCCCTTCGATTTTTTTGTCGAAGAGTATGCGGGAAAATATCCCTTCGAGTATGTTCCGGAACTCGCCCGCGATTTAGCGCCGTATCTGGAAATCGAAGAACGCGGCCCATTGCTCACAGCGTTGTTAAAGGAAATTGATCGTAGCCCAAAAACCATTGTGGATTTTTTGGTCGAGCAAAATCAGCAACTACAGAAAAAAATCTCCTACGCCATTCGTCTCGACCCTGGTGTGCAAACGTGCGAAGAGACGCTAGAAAAATGCCTCGGATCTTGTCGCGATACGGCGTGGCTGTTGGTGCAGGTACTGCGCCATTTAGGTTTAGCTGCACGTTTTGTTTCCGGCTATTTAGTTCAGCTCACCCCAGATGAAAAGCCCCTGGATGGCCCAGCTGGTACCGCAAAAGATTTCACCGACTTACATGCCTGGACTGAAGTTTACGTGCCGGGCGCGGGTTGGGTTGGGCTCGATCCCACCTCAGGATTATTCGCTGGAGAAGGCCACATCCCCTTGGCTTGCACGCCACACCCGACCACGGCTGCAGCGATCAGCGGCATGACAGACGAATGCGAAGTGGAGTTCAGTTATGTAAACGAAGTCACGCGCTTTCGCGAAGACCCGCGTGTCACCAAACCCTACAGCGACGACCAGTGGGCGCACATCATGGCCTTGGGGCGCATGGTCGATCAAAGTCTTGAAGCGGGCGACGTGCGTCTGACGCAAGGTGGCGAGCCGACATTTGTTTCCATCGACGATATGGATGCAGACGAGTGGAACACCGCCGCACTCGGCCCGCAAAAACGCGCACTGTCGGAAAAATTAGTGCGCCGCCTACAAACACGTTTTGCTCCCGGTAGCCTGCTGCATACCGCACAGGGCAAGTGGTATCCCGGAGAACCTTTGCCACGCTGGGCGCTAGGCATCTTTTGGCGCAAGGACGGTGTACCGGTTTGGCGCAATCCCGCACTCTTGGCGGAAAGTGGCCGCGATTACGGTTACGCATCCAATGCCGCGCGGCGTTTTGCCGAAGCCATGGCGCAACACCTCGGATTGGCCACGCGCTACGTAATGCCGGTATTCGAAGATGCATTGCATTACTTGGCGAAAGAAGCCGACCTGCCCGCCAATCTGGACCCAGCCAATGCCGATCTCAAGGATGATCGCGAGCGGCGCGAACTGGCTGAAAAACTTTCGCGCGGTTTGGACGAGCCAGCGGGTTTTGTGCTGCCCGTCAGTTGGGATTGGGGCAATCAACGTTGGCATAGTGCGCCGTGGGAGTTTCGGCGCGAGCGTTTATATCTCGTGCCCGGCACCTCGCCGATTGGTCTGCGCTTGCCGCTGACCTCGCTGCCTTGGCAGGCGGAAGAGGCGCGTGAGAAGGATATAGAGGCGGATCCTTTTGCGCCGCAAACCGTCTTGGCTGATTTTCATGGGGAAGTTGCCGCACGCTATGGCAAGTTTGAGCCGGAGCAAGTGCCGCACCCGGAGATCAAACAACAACCGCATGCTGATGCCGAGCGTGTGCTGGTCGATGTGCCGCATACCGCCGTGAGCATTGAAGCGCGCAACGGTTGCCTGCATGTTTTCCTACCGCCGCTATATCGCCTGGAACACGCGCTGGATTTGATTGCGGCAGTGGAAGCCACCGCAACCAAGCTCGGCATGCCGGTGGTGGTCGAAGGCTATGCACCGCCACGCGATAGCCGCATGCAGTCTTTATTGGTGACGCCCGATCCCGGCGTGATCGAAGTCAACATTCATCCCGCCACCAGTTGGGATCAGTTGGTGCAGGACACCACCACGCTGTACGAAGAAGCGCGTCAGACGCGACTCGGTACCGAAAAATTTATGCTCGATGGCCGGCATACTGGCACCGGCGGTGGCAATCATGTGACGTTTGGTGCGGCGACTCCGGCTGATAGTCCTTTTCTGCGCCGCCCGGATTTATTGCGCAGCTTGATTACCTATTGGCAGCATCATCCGGCGCTGTCGTATTTATTCAGCGGCATGTTTGTCGGCCCCACCTCGCAATCGCCGCGCGTGGATGAGGGCAGGGCAGAGCGCTTGTATGAATTGGAGATCGCCTTCCAACAAGTGCCGCCGGGCGAAGTGCCCCAGCCTTGGCTGGTGGATCGCTTGTTTCGCAATCTACTCACCGACATCACCGGCAATACGCATCGCTCCGAGTTTTGTATCGACAAATTGTATTCGCCGGATGGCCCAGCCGGCCGCCAAGGCTTGCTGGAGTTTCGCGCATTTGAGATGCCGCCGCATGCGCGCATGAGTTTGGCGCAGATGTTATTGCTACGCGCCTTGATCGCGCGCTTCTGGGCACAGCCCTACACCAAGCCCTTGGTGCGTTGGGGCACATCGCTGCACGATAAATTCATGCTGCCGCATTACTTGTGGCGCGACATGGGTGACGTGATTCAGGATTTGAACGATGCAGGATTTCCGCTGCAACTGGATTGGTTCGCACCCTTCCTGGAATTCCGTTTCCCGCGTTATGGCACGCTGGAGTTGGACGATATCGCCATCGAACTGCGCGCAGCCATTGAACCCTGGATGGTTTTGGGCGAAGAAGTCACCAGCCTGGGCACAGCACGTTACGTGGACTCTTCCGTAGAACGCTTGCAACTGAAGGCCACTGGCTTGAGCGGTGATCGTTATGTGTTGGCCTGCAATGGCCGGCGTGTGCCGCTGTGCAATACCGGCACACAGGGCGAAGCCGTTGGCGGCGTGCGCTTTCGCGCATGGCAGCCCCCCTCGGCACTGCATCCCACCATCGGCGTTCATGCGCCCTTGTTATTCGACTTGATCGATACTTGGAACGGCAAAGCCATTGGCGGCTGCTCTTATCATGTGCAGCATCCAGGCGGGCGCAATTCCGAACATCTGCCAGTGAATAGTTATGAAGCCGAATCGCGGCGCGAGGCGCGCTTCGATAATTTCGGGCATACGCCTGGCTCGTTTACACCACCGCCTTGGATCGCACCGATGGCGCGCTTCTATCTCGGTGGCACCCCGCCCGGACCAATGGCACCACCACCGGAAGAGCTACCAGGGGAGTTTCCGCATACCTTGGATTTGCGCAGAGGACGGGCTTAGCGAGCGATGTATTGCACTGGTTATCCGTGTGGAGTCGTGCGCAACTTATTAGCTCGCTTGAGTTAGTTGTACTGAGGCGGAAGCACAAGCACTGTTGTGCGGCCGTCTCTTCCTCGGCCATTGTGTTGAAAAACTCCTTTTTCCGGAACCTTGAAAAAATCTAAGCCCCTAGGGCGAATTTTCCTTGGCAGGATGTGCCGGGGATCGCATTTCGACCGATCGTTCGTTGTAGTACGTCCAAATCAATCGCATGAAGAGTACTGAGCACCTTTTTTCTGCAACGCCTTTTAGCAAGATTTTGGCACATTGCAACCTTCAGCAATGAACCCAAAATGGCCGGCATGACTCATGTAAGCCGCTATAAGACGAATCAAGCTTCCATCTGACTCAACACCATCCTAAGTTTAGGCACCCAGTCATCCAAGATCGCGCGCACCTTGGCGGGCAGAAGTTTTCCGCCAGGGTAAACCGCGTGAATTGGCTGCACTTGTGGCGCGTATTGATCCAAGGCTGTGACCAGTCGGCCTTCTGAGATGTCCGCAGCGACGTGGTAAGACATGACTTGCGCGATACCGCCGCCATTCTGTGCGACATTGATCAGCGCCGAGCCATCGTTGCACCAGCAGGTGGTGTTGATCGGCCAGTAGCGTTCTTCATTCTCTACACGAAACAACCAGCCGCGTTCCTGGTTCAGGCCGCGCGACGCTAGGCACTGATGCTGTTTCAAATCTTGCGGGTGCAGTGGTTTTTCATGGGTGGCCCAATAACTCGGCGCGGCGCACAGTACGCGCCCGGCGTGGCCCAAGGGAATGGCGATCAAGGAGGAGTCGTGCAATTCGCCGAAGCGGATGGAGATGTCGATGCTTTCATCCACCATGGAGACCACGCTGTCGGTGAGGTGCATGTCGATTTGCACGCGCGGGTTTGCCGCCAGGAATTGCGCCGCCAAGGGCGCGACATGCATGCGCCCGAACATCAGCGGGGCGGTGATGCGCACCAGCCCTTGCGCGACGTGCCCCGCTTCGCCGGCCAGGCTTTCCGTTTCTTCCAGATCGCGCAGAATGCGCCGACACGATTCGTAATATTGTTGGCCGAATTCGGTGAGCGAAAGGGCGCGCGTGGTTCGGGTCAAGAGGCGTGCACCCAGCCGTTCTTCCAAAAATCGCAGGGAGCGGCTTAAGGCCGGTAGCGTTTTACCTAAATCCCGTGCGGCACCGCTCAGGCTGCCTTTTTCTACAATTCGCACAAAGTGCGTCATGGCGGTAAATCGGTCTGGCTGCATTGTTATCCAACTTATTAATAGTATTGTTAATAATAGTGCCATTGTTAATAATAAATCAACAACGTAATCTACGCACAACAGGTAAGGTTTTTAATCATTTTTAGTGAGGACATCATGAACCAAGCGGCTATTTTTGCAGAGTTTGACCAAGTTCCGGCCTTTTGTGAGGGCATCCAGTACTTCTCTGAATCGCTGCCGGATATGGCGCAGATGGCCGATGCGCCTTTGTTGTCTGCGAGCGAAGCGGCGATTAGCGACCCCAGCGACGAGAAGGCCGCATATCAAACCCTGCTGGCTGCCGATGCGCTGCGTTATCTGACCTTGCAAGTGACGGCCTCCAAATCCTCCGGCCACCCTGGCGGCTTTGCCTCCGGGGCTGAGGCCTACGCGGCGATGGTGATGTTGGGTCACACCAATATCGTGACCGAAGTCGGCCACCATGCACCGGGCTTTTACAGCGCGATGTTCCTCGATTCTTCGCTGGAAGCGATGGGCATCAAAACCGTTTCAGATATGCGCGCACGTTTCCGCGAAACGCATGGTTTGCTCGGCCACTTGTCGGGTGCCATTCCCGGCTTGCTGGCACCGGCTGGCCCGCTCGGCCAAGGCGAACACTTCGCCATGGCGGGCGCTTTGTTGTATCCCGGTAAATTATTCCCGGTGACCATCGGTGACGGCGGCTTGGGCGAGCCCTACATCATGAGCGCGTTCCAGCATTTCAATACCGCTTATCCAGCATCCACCAACTTCTTGCCGATCTTGTTGTGGAACGGTTATTCGCAAGAGCATCACAGTATGGTTTCGCTCTGGGACAACCGGCGCATGCTGGACTACTGGCATGCGCATGGTTTCAAGAAAGTGTTTTTGGTCAACGCCAAGGATTTTGACGACGCCAATCAAGAAGGCGAATACGTCGACAGCACGCGCTTTTCCTGGAAGCAGCGCATCGCGTTTACCGCCGCCTTGCTCCAGGCCAGCGCAGAGGCTGCTCAATATGCGCTGAACGGCACGATGAGCGCGGTGATCGTCAAGCAGTTAAAGGGCTCAGGCGTGCATGCCACGGGTGCTAAATCGCATAACCTGTATGCGCATCACACCTTGGAGAGCGAGGATGTGAAGAGCGGCCTGCAACGACGCGCATTGCCACCGCGCGCATGGAATATTGTGCGCGAAAACTTCCGTCATGCCGGCGGCGGCCCGGCTGTGAAAACCGTGGTGACTGAATTCGAGCGACCCTTGGCCGATCTCGGTACTTTGCCTTTGACTGAATTTGCGATTGGCGCGGAGAACAAAATCCCGACTACCGCCTTCGGTGAAATAGTCGCGGCGGTTGGTCAGCGCGATCCCTCCTTCATCATGACCAATGCCGACGGTAACGAAGCATCGAGCATGGCGAATATCAACAAAGCGCTCACCATTCGTCACCCATCAGCCGATGACTTGTATTTCCAAGGCCCGAGCGGCCAGGTGTACGAGCCGCTGAACGAAGATGCTTGCGCCGGTTTGGCCGCAGGTATATCGCTGTTCGGTGGGCGCGCCTTGTGGGCCTCTTACGAATCGTTTGCCATCAACGGCCTGCCCATCTGGCAGACCGTCACGCAAGCGATGGCTGAGTTGCGGCATAAGACGCCGTGCGCGGTGACGCTGTTTACCGCTGGTGCGCTAGAGCAGGGGCGCAATGGCTGGACCCACCAGCGTCCGGAAATCGAAGCTTACTTCGCGGCGATGATGCGCAATGGCAATGTCTACCCACTGTTCCCAGTGGACGCGAACATGGCGCAAGTGGCTTACGACTGGGCGCTCACGCAATCGAACAAAGGCATTGTGATCACCGCCTCGAAGAGCCCACTGCCGGTACGCACGACTTTGGCGCAAGGACGTCAAGCGATCGAAGAGGGCGCCATTGTGTTGCACGAATCAAAAGGCAGCTGTCGCGTGGTGTTCGCTGTTACCGGCGACATGGTGCTGTTGCCCGTGTTCGAAGCGGCCAAGCTGTTAGAGGCACAAGGCATCGGTTCGCGCATTGTTGGCATCGTCAACCCGCGTCGGTTGTATCGCCCGACGGATGTTGCGTGGAATACTTGTTCAGAGCCCGATGGCAAGTTCATGCCGCGCGCGCAATTCGATAAACTCTTCCACGGCGATGTGTTGCTCGGTGTGACCGGCGGGCCAGGTGCGATGTTGGAACCATTGATGCTGCGCAGTGCGGTGCCGACGCGCGACGTGTTCTGCTGGAAGCGCGGTGAAACCACCGCCAGCCCAAACCAGTTGTTCGACTTCAATGCCATGAATGCGCAAGCGATGGCGGATCGGGCGTTGGAGTTTCTGGGTTAAAAGTTTTACCACGGAGTGCACGGAGTTTATCTGTGAAGGGTTCCTCCGTGTACTCTGTGTACTCTGTGGTGAAAGGTTTTTATGCAACCGAAAATTATTGTTCTCGATGATGACCCAACCGGCTCGCAGACCGTACACAGTTGCTTGCTACTCACGCGCTGGGATGTTGCCACGTTGAAGCTTGGTTTGAACGATACTTCACCCTTGATGTTCGTGCTCACCAATACGCGTGGCATGGGTGCTGCAGAAGCTGCCAATGTCACGCGCGAAGTTTGCCAAAATCTGAAGCAGGCCTTGGCCGGTTTCGATCGGCCGGTGATTTTTGTATCGCGCTCCGATTCCACGCTGCGCGGGCATTACCCGGTTGAGACCGACGTGATGGCGCAAGCGTTGGGGCCGTTTGATGCACATTTTTTGATTCCAGCATTTTTCGAGGGTGGACGATTTACCCTGCATGGCACGCACTATGTACACATCGGTGGCAAAGATGTTCCCGCGCATGAAACCGAATTCGCGCAGGATTCGGTGTTCGGCTATAAAAATAGCTTCATGCCGAAATATGTCGAAGAAAAGACGCATGGACGAATCCAGGCTGACGAGGTGGTGCGCTTTCCTATCGAAGAAGTGCGTGCGGGTAGTTTCGATAAGCTCATGTCGCTGACCGATAATGCCTGCTGCGTGGTCGATGCCGAAAACCAGGATGACTTGAATCGTTTCGCCGATGAGTTGCTGAGCGCCGCCGAGCATGGCAAACGTTTCTTGTTCCGCAGCGCTGCCAGTTTGCTCACCGGGCTGGCGAAATTGCCGCCGCAGCCGATCCCGGCGGAACGCATGCGCGAATATGTGAAGCCAGGGCACGCGGGTGTCGTGGTCGTCGGCTCGCATGTTAAAAAAACCACAGAGCAACTCGGTGTGTTGTTGCAGCAAGAAGGTATTGTGCCGGTCGAGGTCGATGTCAATCGACTACCGGAACAGTTGAGCGACTTGCTGGTGGAAGTGATTATTAAAACCACAGAAGCGCACCAACAAGGCAAAACGCCGGTGATCTTTACCTCGCGTGTTGAGCGCCAATTTCCGGACATCACCACGCGCTTGCGTTTCGGCGAGCAAGTGTCCGGATTTCTCATGAGCGTGGTGCACGGGTTGCCCCAAACGATGGGCTATATCATCAGCAAGGGCGGCATCACCTCCAATGACATGTTGTCACTTGGGCTGGCGATGCCAGCCGCGCGCATTGTCGGCCAAATCCATGCCGGCTGCTCCGTGGTGCTGACGCCGCACGATCATCCGCGCTTGCCGGATATCCCGGTAGTGATCTTTCCCGGTAATGTGGGCGATGCGGGGGCCTTGGCGGCGGTATATCAGCGCTTACGCAACGCGGGTTGAGTGCATCACCGTAGTGCACAAAGGCGTTAAGTCTTTAACGCCCCCACACCACGCGCAACAGGTTTTCCTGTTCGTTGTAATGAAACTCCAGGGTGCCTTGATAGGCATGATGCAGCGCCTCGCCGATGCCGCGCGCGAGATGGATGTCGGTTGTGGTGACCAGAATACCGTCATCCTGGTTCGTGATTTTAATAATGCGCTGTAGGGCGTGTTCGGCCTTGGCCTTGGCTTCCTGGTTCGCCACTTGGTGCATGATTTCATCGTGGTGTTGTTTGAAAAAATTGCCGCTGATGTGGACATACCCAGCCGGCAAATCGTCATGAATGCGTTGGCAAGCTGGGCATCGTTCTTCGTGGGCCTGGATTGGTTTGGTCAGCCATTGCCAGTGGCCCGCGTGATACACCGCGCCGCATTGCGGACACAACGTAGGCTCCACCAACTTGTGTTTTGATTGGTAGGTATCGTGCCGCGGTTCTTGGATCAAGCGGTCATGGCGGATGGGTTCAAAACCGGCGAATTGGGTTTTCATGTTGCTTTCCTTTCACTGAGACAAAAAATTGATAAATCACGGCTGCCTTTGACTGGTTAGGCGTGATGCTCCAATGCGATCCCTGCCAGTTCTAGCAACACGCCCAACACAAGTACCACCAAGCCGCCCCAGATCGGCGGTGCCAGGAACATCAGCACGCCGCCTAACACCACCAAGAAAAGAGCCAGAGCACGCCGCGGACGCCGTTTTCTCAACATGTTGATACCCCCCCACAAAATGGTTCTTTACTGTAGTGCGTTCCTTACTCGTAGCGCAGAACCTCTTCGGCCAGCGCATCGGCGCCCATTTGCTCGATCAGGGAATTGATCTCCGACAGCAGCGTATCGTCCTCGTCCTCATCCAACTCGCCTTCGCCCACTAGGCGAGCGCCCAGGCCAGCGGTAAGGGCGTCTCTGACCGCAGCCAGCGTCGGCGGATTTTCGTGGCTTTCATCATTGATCACCGCCTCAATCACGCGCGACAGCGGTTCGCTGGCTTGTGTCTGGATAAAATCGATGGCTAGTGCGGCTGCGTCGAATTCTTCGATCAGCGCATCCATTTCGTCCAACATCGAGGGGGCAAGATCGAAGTGGTGCAATCGCTCCGACTCCTTGAAATCGGCTGGCAACAGATCGGCCAAAAAATGTCGTACCGTAGCGAGCGTGATGGGCTGCTCGCAGTCTGGGTCTTCGACTCGGCTCTTAAATAATGCCGACAGTTTTGGGCTGATACGGCTGGAAATATCGAAAGGATTACGAATCATGACTACACCTCGAATTTCGGGCGCACGTATAGAGCTGAACGTGCATTTTTAGAGGCTTGCTATTTCTTTATAGTCAATGCTGGGGAAATATGTCGTTTTAGGCGCTGCATTTTGATGCGTGAGTACCTTGCGGCAATTTTATTTGCACAGTGGAGTGCATTCGACATGGCGCAACTAAAAAATTAGGGGATGGAGAATGAAGGAGTGAAGGGTTGAATTTAGTGCGGCTTGCCCAGCACAACAAGCCGGGCGCGGACGCGATCTGCCAGCAGATCGTAATGCGTATCCAGTAACCTACGTAATTCGGCGTCGTTGATATAGCCGATTGATTTTCGATACAAGTTTTTGGCAGCAGTCAGTTTACGTAGCAAAGGCAAGATTTCATCCATGGTGGTCGCGGACAGTGCGCGCTCTTTATGGTTGATGCGGAGGTACTCGTTAACCCGTGCGCGGTGGCGTTTGATTACATCCTCAATCTTGGTGGTGCTCGGCAGTTGCTCGGTGGCGACTGTGCCGCCAAAGGTGAATGTGCCATCGGAATTGTTGGTGATGATGAATTGACCATCGCTGATTGCGGTTTCCAGTTCAATGGTGGCGGATTTTTTCCACTGGCCATTGCGCAGTAAACGCAGGAATCCGATCCAACCTGGCCACTGGGATGCAAGGCAATAGCTAGCGGCAAAGCACGTGCCTTGATCGCCGCTATATATCCGAATCAAGCTTGGCGCTTCCAAAACTTGTTTGAGGTGCAAGGGATCGTAATCCCCGACCCATTCAAAACCGGCCTTGGTCATGGTATCGAGCGCACGCGCTGCATAGGTTTGCTGGTACTTCGGATAATCTTCCATTCGACATTCCGCGTAGCTGGGTTCGGCTTCATTTCCGACCTGATAAATCAGCAATGCGATCTGACTGGCCTTGGCATCCAGAGGGTCGTCATTGGAAAATTGCGCCAAGGCCTCGACCGAGATAGGGGCTGCTGCGACCGTTTTGCGTAGATTGGTTTCAAGCTCGGTCTGCTTGATCAAAGCGGGTGCATAGTCGGGGTTGATGCGTAGGACGTGTTTGACTTCATCAAGCGCATCATCCAGGCGACCAAAAGCTTCCATGCAAGAGGCGCGGTGCCAGTGTGCAGGCGCATCGTCTGGGTTGGTGTGAATCAAAGCGTCGAGTACCGGCAATGCTTTTTCATAGTCCTGTGCGCGTAGCATGGCCCGGAGTTGTTTAGCACTGACTTGATCTTCCGGCATATTCTTGCTTCCGCTTGTAAGGTGTGTGATTGATTGTTGTAGCGTGAACTGATGTTGTGTTGATTATTGCTGCTAGTATGAACTTAGGTCAATCATCATGATCACGTGAAATGCCGAATAATTGCAGCTATTTCAGAGCATTCTGGTCACGTCAGCTCAGCAAGCTTGCGGCAATGGTTGCAGTGGCATTACGCGAAGATTGCGCCAATCCAATGCCCATTTGCTTTGAACCCAAGCGATGATGGAGAATAAGCATGGCGCCATTGCCAATTTCAGCGGGAGTATTCATGAACAAGAGTCAGCGGGTTCTAACCATCGCGATTTCATGTGCGTTGCCGATGATGACAATGGCGGCGGACAAACCACCAGCGCTGTATTGGATGAGCGTTACCACGGGAACCGGTGCCGGCATGGGCGCGGCGATGCCGAACATGAGTGAGATGCTCATGGGTGGGCTGTTGGGTGGCGCGGGCGGCGGCGATAAGGCTGGCGGGTCTGGTGCGCAGCGTTCGATCTTGTTGCAACTCAGTGCACCGAATACGCCAACTGATCCTAAGGCCGATCATTTCATTCCGCCGGGACAAAAGATGGGCGAATCTTTGCCCTTGCTGACGCCCAAACCAGGCAAGCACGTTAAGTCCTCCGTAGACGAACAAGAAGAACCGGAAAAACCCAAAGGTCGCATGCTGATTTATTGGGGCTGCGGTGACAAAATCCGCGCAGGTCAACCCAAGACCATTGATTTTTCTACGGCTTCGATGGACGACTATCGGCGCTTTTTTCGCAGCATCGGCGTGAGTCATCCACGCGGGCCACGCCCGAGCAATGGCTGGACTTATGCGCAATGGCCGAACGAGCAGGATCATCAAACGGTGCCGAAAGATAGTTCGCTCATTGGACGGCATGAGATTAAGGCCAACTATGCACCGGCAATTCAGTTTGAAGTGCCGCGCCAGAATGATTTTTTGGCACCGGTGAAATTTACGGAGATCAAGGGCAATCTGCCGGAGAGCGTGGCCTTCAAGTGGGAGGCTGTGCCGAATGCGGTGGGCTATTTCGCCATGGCGATGGGCGGCAGGGGTGGGGATGAAAGCATTATTTGGGTGTCGAGCGAGAAGCCGCACATGGGCTGGAGCTTGATGGATTTTGTGCCCACGTCCGAGGTGCGCCGGCTGACCAAAGAACGCGTGGTGATGTCACCCAGCACCACCGCATGCCAAGTGCCAAAGGGAATTTTCCCCGGCGATGGTGCGTTCTTGCAATTTATTGCCTATGGCCCGGATCTGGATGTAGCGCATCCGCCACGCCCGGCCAAAGCACCAAAGGGCTGGCAGCCGGAATGGTTGGCGAAAGTGCGGCTGAAATCTACGCAGTCGACGCTGTTAGGCGAATCGGCGCAGGCGGGCGGCGATAGTCGCACTGATAAAGAACCACAGAAGGAGAGAGCGGTCGATCCAGTGAAAGCGCTCAAGGGACTGTTCGGGTTCTGATGTCGATCACGTTTGCCCGAGCCTCTGGTGTTACTTGATCTGCAAGGACGCTGAGCCTTTAAGCCACGGGTTCGCATTGCAATTATGTCCCATGGATCAGTGATCCAGGTAATCGACCAATAGCCCGCTGGTGCAGCGCAGGCGTTGGCTTAACAGGCGCGATATCTGTAGCAGAATGCGGGTAGCAAGGCCGGGCTTTTCATTCACGATACGTTGAAAATTATCCTTGGTGAGCAAGGCCAAGATGGTGGTTTCAAGCGTGATGGCAGAGGCCGAACGCGGCTCGCCGTCGATAATCGCCATTTCGCCCAAGGTCTTGCCGGTACCAATGCTGGCGACGATTTTTGTTTTATCGTTTTGATCTTTTTTGCACACATTCACTTTGCCCCTGATGATCAGGCACATGTAGTTTCCGCTATCGCCTTCCTTGAATAAGGTCAGGCCTTTGCTGGCTTCGTAGGCTTGCATATAGTCGGCAAGCGACTCGATGTCGTGCCAATCGAAATCGCGGAACATATGTGTGCCGGCGATCATGTTGCACAATTCTTCGCGAAACGCTTTGCCTGAACCGATCAGGCAAAGCGCGTCGCGGGCGTTATTGTGCAGCGATTCAGTCATTGCGCACTAGGGTTTTGCCGCAGACTTGACCGAGACTAACTCGATCTCAAAAATCAGCGTGCTATTCGGGCCAATCAGGTCGTCCTTACTGCGTGGACCATAGGCTAAATTGCTGGGCACGACAATTTTCATTTTTCCACCCTCATGCAATAGCGGCAATGCCTCCTGCCAACCCTTGATCACATTACGCAGTGGGAAGGTGGCCGGTTCGTTGCGCTTATACGAGCTATCGAATTCCTTCCCATCGATCAACGTGCCGCGATAATGCGCAACCACTGTATCGTTAATGGTGGGGCTTTTGCCTTCGCCCGGTTTAAGAATGGTGTATTGCAGGCCGCTGGGCAGCACCTTCACGTCGCTCTTCTTACGGTTTTCGGCCAGAAAGGCCTCACCTTGTTTTAAGTTCACGCCGAGAGGGTCGCCCTTCTTTTCGCGTTGTTCGCTGAAGATGCGCACGGTTTCCTGGATCTCGTCCAGGGACATGGCGGAAGCCTGTCCGCCTAGCGCATCACGCAGGCCACGCGCAAAAACATCGGCGTCGATTCCGACATTGTTCTGCTTAAAGATGTTGCCTTGCTGAAAGCCGAAGTTATAGCTTTGGCGTTGCTCTTGGGTCTTGAGTTCAACTTTTTCGGCAGCCCACAGATTGCTCGAAGCTAGACATAAAACAAATAGGCCTGCATGGATTTTCATAGCAATGGTTTCCTCTGGATGACAAATGATGGATATAGCGGCAAGACCAATCCGGCCTTGCCATTGCGCGCTAAAGTATCCACGGCAACGCGATTACGGTCAAACCGTTTTGGGGTATGGCATATTAGCGCATGTAGACAGAAGGCAATTGCGCACAAGGGCAATGTACCGCAAAATGAGTCTTTATTCATTTGCCATTGGAGGCACCCATGCGCTTGACCTTTGCCATTGCCCTATTTTCAGCTTGTGCCGTGCTGCCAGCGCGGGCCGACAATTACACTATCGATCCGACGCATACCTTTCCATCGTTTGAGATCGACCATCTGGGGTATTCCACGCAACGTGGCCGCTTCAATTCCACGCAAGGCAAGTTGACGCTGGATGATGACAAAAAAAGCGGCAGCGTGGAAATCACTATCGACGCTGCATCCATCGATACCGGTTTTGCAAAACTGGAAGAACATTTGCGTTCGGATGATTTTTTCGATGTGAAGCGTTATCCCACCTTGAGCTTTCGCGGTAGCAATTTCCGCTTCGCCGATGAGCGCTTGGTGGCGGTAGGCGGCAACCTCACACTGCATGGCGTCACCTTGCCGGTGACCCTGAATGTAACGCGCTTCAAGTGTGGCTTTAACATAGTGCGCTTGCGCAATGTGTGCGGTGCCGATGCAAACACGAGCATCAAGCGTTCCGACTACGGCGTGAGCAAGAGCACGCCGTTTGTTGGAGACGAGGTGCGGATTACAATCCAGATCGAGGCCGTTAGGGATTAATCAAGCGTTGCCAGGCGCGCCAACTGTGCCGCTTGCACCATATTGCGCAACGCCGCCTCGGTCTCGGGCCAGCCGCGCGTCTTCAGGCCGCAGTCGGGATTAACCCATAAATTCCGGCGCGGGATCACGGCGGCGGCCTTTTCCAGCAGCCGAGCCATCTCCGCCACCGCCGGCACGCGCGGCGAGTGGATGTCGTAAACCCCCGGCCCGATTTCGTTGGGGTATTGAAAATCGCCGAAGCCTTGCAGCAGTTCCATGCCGGAGCGCGAGGTTTCGATGGTGATCACGTCCGCATCCAGGGCGGCAATGGCGGGCAGGATGTCGTTGAATTCCGCATAACACATGTGGGTGTGGATCTGCGTTGCGTCGTCCACGCCGCAAGCCGCGACGCGGAACGCGTGCCCGGCCCAATCCAGGTACATCTTCCAATCGCTGCGTCGCAAGGGGAGGCCTTCGCGCAAGGCCGGCTCGTCGATCTGGATGATGCCGATGCCGGCGCGCTCCAAATCCACCACTTCATCGCGCATGGCTAAAGCGATCTGCAAGCAAGTCTGGCTACGCGCCTGGTCGTCGCGCACGAAGGACCATTGCAGGATGGTCACCGGCCCGGTCAGCATGCCCTTCATCGGCTTCGTGCTGAGTTGCTGTGCATAGGCAGTCCAGCTCACGGTCATGGGCGCCGGGCGCGACACGTCGCCGAAGATGATCGGCGGCTTGACGCAACGCGAGCCGTAGGACTGCACCCAGCCTTGCTGGGTAAAGACGAAGCCAGCTAATTGCTCGCCAAAATATTCCACCATGTCGTTACGCTCAGCTTCGCCATGCACCAGTACGTCCAAGCCGAGTTCTTCCTGGATGCTGACCGCGTGCGCGATGGCTGCGCGCATGTTTATCAGGTATTTCTGTTCGCTGATCTCGCCGCGCTTGAAGGCGGCGCGTGCAGCGCGTATTTGCGCGGTCTGCGGGAAGGAGCCGATGGTGGTGGTGGGGAAGTCCGGCAAATTGAAGCGCGCCCGCTGTTGCACCTGGCGCACGGCAAAGGGCGAACTGCGCCGGTCTGCGTGCGGCGGCAGCGTGGCGCAGCGTTGCGCTACGCGTGGGTCGTGCACGCGCGTACTGGTGCGTCGCGCCGTCAGTGCCGCGCGTGCGGCGCCGAGCTCGGGTGCGATGCTGTCTTCGCCATCGTCGATGGCGCGTTTTAATAAGGCCAGTTCTTCCAGCTTTTGTCTGGCGAAGGCCAGCCATGATTTGATCTCCGGGTCGAGGCCGGTTTCGGCTTGCAGATCCACCGGCACATGCAGCAAGGAGCAGGAGGGCGCCAACCACAATCGATTTCCGAGGCGCGATTGGGCAGCATGCAATTGCGCAAGTATGGCGTCGAGATCGGCGCGCCAGATGTTGCGCCCGTCGATCACGCCCAGCGATAGAATCTTGTAGACCGGCAGGCAATCCAGGATGGCGACGAGCTGTTGCGGCGCGCGCACCAAATCCACATGCAAGCCCGCCACGGGCAGGGTGGCCACGGTGGCAAGCTTGTCGGCGATACCGCCGAAAAAGCTCGCCAGCAGCAGGTTCACTCCGGCCGCGTGTAGTTGCGTATAAGCGCTGCTGAAAGCATTCAGCCAGGCTTGCGGCAAATCGAGCGCGAGGATGGGCTCGTCGATCTGCACCCAGGTTACGCCCAATGTTTTTAGCCGCAGCAAAATTTCGCCATACACCGGCAGCAAAGCATCAAGCAGGGAGAGGCGATCGAAGTTTGTCTCCTTTTCCTTGCCTAACCACAAAAAAGTCAGCGGGCCGAGCAGCACCGCCTTGGTCGGATGGCCCAGGGCGCGCGCTTCGGCAACTTCATCGAATAAGCGTGTGCTTGCCAGGTGGAATTGGCTGGCTGGCGTGAATTCCGGCACCAAGTAGTGGTAATTGGTATCGAACCACTTGGTCATTTCCAGGGCCGGCTGGCCATTACTGTCATCGGTATGCGCATGGCCGCAGCCGCAAGTGGAGTTCACCCCGCGCGCCATGGCGAAATAGCGCGCCAGTGCTGGTTCGTCCTTGGCGAAGTTAAAGCGTGCCGGCTCGCAACCGAGCAGTTGAATATGATTCAACACCTGATCGTAGAACGCAAAATCGCCCACGCTGACGAAATCCATCCCGGCCTCGCGCTGCAAAATCCAATGTTGGGCGCGCAAGTCGCGGCCGACGGTTTCCAATTGCGCCGCGTCGATCTCGCCGCGCCAGTGTTGTTCCAGGGCGAACTTCAGCTCGCGCGCCGCGCCGATGCGCGGGAATCCCAGGGTGTGAATCGTCGTCATGTCAGCTCCTCAATGTGTACGGACATGATCGCCGCGCTTGGTGTATGATTCAAACGCATAATATTCACTAAAAGATGAGGAATATTCATGATTGAGCTACGCCATTTAAGGGCCATGACGGCGCTGGCAGACACCGGCAGCGTCACGCTGGCCGCCACCCGGCTGCATCTGACGCAATCGGCTCTGTCGCACCAACTGGCCGCGCTGGAGGACTATCTGGGGATGCCGCTATTCGTGCGGCAACAACGGCCGCTGCAATTGACAGAGGCCGGCCGCACCTTGTTCCAGGCTGCGCAACGCGTGCTACCGGAAGTGGACGCGACACGACAAGCCATCGCCCGACTGAAGCTCGCCCCGATCAGCCGTGAGTTGCGCATCGCAGTGGAATGTCACACCTGCTACGACTGGCTGATGCCCGCCATGGACACGTTCCGCGAGCAGCATCCGGCGGTGGAACTCGACTTGGTGCCGGGCTTTCATGTGGAACCCTTGGCGCTGTTGCTCGAGCAGCAGGCCGATGTCGTCATCGTCTCGGAAGCGAAGCGCCAGGCCGGCATTGCCTATCATTCCTTGTTCGCCTATGAAATCGTGGGGCTCATGGCGCGCGATCATGCGCTGACCAAGAAGCACCGGCTCACGGCGCAGGATTTCGCCAAGCAAACGCTGATTACCTACCCGGTGCCGGACCGCATGCTGGACTTGGTGCGGCGCGTACTGAAGCCCGCAGCGGTCAATCCACCGCGTCGCACCGCCGAGCTGACGGCCGCGATCCTGCAATTGGTGGCATCGCGGCGCGGCATCGCCGCGCTGCCGCGCTGGGCGGTGCAGACCTATCTGGATCGCGGCTATGTTGCGGCACGGTCAATCGGCGCCAAGGGCTTGCACGGCAAACTGTATGCCGCCGTGCGTACGGCTGAGAAAGAATTGCACGCGGAATTCGTTGCCATTTTGAACAGCACTGCGTTCTCGACCCTCAGCGGCTTGCACGCGCTCGCAGAATAAGTCCCTGAGATAGCACTTCGAGGGCGCACTACGCGTCCGGCCACCTCCTCTTTCCCTAAAACGCTTGACTCTGGAGTCCACTCCAAGGTTTAGAATTCGCTTCATTCAAGGAGAGTCCTATGTACACCATTGGAAAGCTCGCGCAGCACGTGGCGGTAAGCGCAGATACCGTGCGCTACTACGAGAAGGCGGGCCTGCTGTTGCCGGCACGTAAAACCGACGCCGGCTATCGGCTTTACGACGAAGACGCGGTACGGCGGCTGCGCTTCATCCGGCAAGCGCAGCAGTGCGGTTTTAGTTTGATCGAGATTCGCGAGTTGTTGGATTTGAAGAGTAGCGATGCGGCCTGTTGCAAAGATGTGCGCAGCGTCGCCGTCGAAAAGAAACTGCAACTCGAACATAAGATTCGAGCGTTGCAGCAGGTGTCGGGTGCGCTCAGTGAATTGATCGGCATTTGCAACGACGCGTCGCGACCCTTGGGCGATTGTCCCATTCTTGCAGCCTTAGAAAACAGTATGAGCAAACAGACGAAAGGAAAACACCATGGTTAAGGTCGAAGTATTTTCGTCTCCAGGTTGCGGTAAATGTACCCAGGCCAAGACAGTGCTCCAGGCAGTGGCCGAAGACTTGGGCGCAGACAAAGTGACTTGGCGCGAGGTCAATATTTTGGAAGAAATCGATTATGCGGTGGACTTGGGCATCATGTCTTCGCCTGCCATCGCCATCGATGGCGAGCTGGTTTTTACGGCGCTGCCGAGCGCGGAAAAACTGCGGGCCGAAATCTCCCGGCGCTTTTGAGCAGGGCTCAGGCATGAACACGCTATTACTCATCACCGCGGCGCTACTGGGTTTGCTCGCCTTCTTCGAGCCTTGCACCATTGCGACGCACACTTTATTTGCAGTACGGGCACATGACGCTGTGCGGGTGCAACGCACGCTTGCGCTAGCGCAATTGATCGCTAGCCGAACGCTGTTGTTGAGCTTGATCTTCGGCGCTGCCGCTGTCGTCGGATTAGAGGCTTTATCCGCAGGGGCAGCGATGTTGATGCTCAGCGTGATTGGACTGGTCTATCTCGTTTCGCGCAGGGTGTATTTGCCGGTTCCGCATCTGGAGTTTTTTCGCTTGCTACCACGACATGACGCACTGTCGCAGGGCCTTAAGCTGGGGTTGACGCTACCGGCATGTACGCTGCCACTGGTGCTGATCGTCAGTATTTTGTCGGCTTTAACGCGGCAACCAGTCATTGCCGTGCTGGCCGGCATGCTGTTCGCTTTGATGTTCACGCTACCCACCTTGTGGGGTGTTGTGCATGGCCTGGGGGTAAAAGCCCGGGCTTTTCTCGCACAAGCGGCAGCACTCAGCCCTTACCTCACCACGCTCCTCTTATGGGGAGCGGCATTCACGATTTGGAAAACAGGAGCTTGAAATGGATTTGGAATCTTTACGCGCTACCTTGGAACAAGCCAGCCTCGCCTCCCTCGGCGTGGGTTTTGCGGCGGGCTTCATCTTTAGTTTTAATCCGGTGGCGCTGGCGGCTATTCCGGTATCGCTCGCCTATGTCACCAAGGCCCATGAAACCAAGCGCGCTGTTATGTTCGGCGCCTTATTCATCGCGGGCCTGGTGGTGACCCATGTTTTAATGGGAGTTGCCGCCGGCTTTGGCGGCCTGTGGGTGCAAGCCTTGTTGGGGCGGGAGTGGGGCTTACTGCTCGGTCCCTTGCTGATCCTATTGGGGCTGATGTGGCCCGGTTGGATCAAACTGCCCTTGCCCAGCATCTCGTTTCGCGCCAAGCGTGCCAGTAGCGCTTGGGGTGCATTTCTGCTCGGCATTCCCTTTTCGGTGGCGATTTGTCCTTTGTGTACACCGGCGCTGGTGATTTTACTGGGCGTTGTATCCGGCATTGGTTCGCCCTTGTTTGGCGCGACACTGTTGCTTGCGTTTGCCCTGGGGCGCGCGGTGCCGATTATCTTGGGCGCGTGGGCCGTGGGATGGTTGGAAAGTCTGAAACCCTTGCAACATGCGCAGAAAGCCTTCGAAGTGGTCGGTGCGCTGCTGTTGATTCTCTCGGGCTTGTACATGCTGAATGCGTATTACTTTTTCATCCCCGCTTTAGCGGCTTAAATCTTTGGAGGCAAGGGGTGGGAATGAATCAATCGCTTTCACACAACGTGTTGAGAAAGTCTTGCAGCGTCCTGCCGGGGATGGATTGAAAGTGTTGCTTCAGTACGTCCATGGATTGCATTCTATCCAGTCGAAAATGCCGAAACGCATCCCTGAGTTCGCACCAAGCCACCAAGGTCCACACTTTGCCCCAGTAGAATAATCCCAGGGGGTGAACGCTGCGGTTGGAGTGTTCGCTATCTTGGCGTATGTAGTCGAAATTCACTTTTTGCTGATGCTTGATCGCGTTGCGTAGTGCGGCAAGATGCTCCGCCACTTCCGGGCTGATGCTGAAATCGGGAACCAGCATCTCCTCGCGCGCCAGCTCGGGTTTGAGGTGCTCGGGGATCACGCTTTCGATTTTTTGCATGGCTTGGTGCGCAGCACGCGCCAGGCTTTTGTCGGTCCACACCTGCACCATGCGCGCGCCCAGCAACAGCGCAGCCAATTCCTCTTCATTGAACATCAGCGGCGGCATGTGGAAGCCGCGCATCAGCCGATAGCCCACCCCGGCTTCGCCCGCGATCGGCACGCCGGAGAGCGACAAGTCTTGCACGTCGCGATAAATGGTGCGCTCGGAAACCTCTAGCGCAGCAGCCAAATCGCGCGCGGTGATGACTCTGTCGTGGTGCAGATGCTGGATGATTTGAAACAGCCGGTCGGCGCGCCGCATGTTTAAAAGCGCAGCTCCAGCGCCTTGCAGAGATAACGCATGAAAGGCGCAGCCTGGGCATAGTGCTCGACGACTTTTGGGTAAAAATTCTTGGAGCGAACAGTAGCGTCGGGCAGGGGGGCGAAGGCGATGAAATCCTTGCGCTTGATATCCGAAAGCAAGGGGTGATCTTTGGCGTAGCCGCGCGGGGCATTGGTAAGCGCATCACCAGCGAGGTCAAATTTTTGCCTGAAACTTTTGTTGTCCCGCGCAGCCAGCCAGGCATCGCCGTTTTCGACGATGGCATCACGAATCTTGCCCAAGGCACTTGCATCCGGGCGCCATAGGCCGACGCCTACAAAACAATCGATCGGTTCGATATGCAAGTAAAAGCCCGGTGCATGGACGTCTTTGCCCATCTCGTGCCGAAACTGAATCCCGATATTGGTTTTATATGGCCGCTTGTCCTTGCCGAAACGAATATCGCGATTCACCCGCATCAAGGCACCGCCCACCTTCCGGGGTAGGGCGAGAAAATGCGGTGAAATCAGGGCGAGATCGGTGGCGATGTCGCTAATAAAATTCAAGGCCGGGGTGCGAACCGTCGCTTCATAGTCCGGCTTGTGCTCGTCGAACCACTCGCGCCGATTGTTGGCTGCCAAGGCCGAGAGAAAATCAAACGTGTCTTGAGTGAAGTAACGGTTCGCCATATCAAAATGCCTACTTTCGTGGGGGAATTGGGCCTCACCGGGGTGAGCACAGCCTACTGGGTACGTGACACGGACGGCTCTACTCATGGCGTCATTCCGGCGAAAGCCGGAATCCAGAATCGGCGGTAAAACTAGATTCCGGCTTTCGCCGGAATGACGCCGTGGAATTTTAATCGTTTGTCACCTGGTTTTGTAAAGCTCAACAAAAGATTGGATTTCACCAAAATGAGCAAAGCCTACTGGGTACATGTAGGGGCGAGGCATGCCTCGCCCGATATCGAAAGCGGGTCGGGCATGTCCGACCCCTACAATAGATAACTGATGATCGACAGCATAGCGCCTTGCGGATCCTGAATCACGGCAAATCGCCCCACATCGGGAATGTCGTGTGGCGGTACGATAACCTTGCCGCCAAGCTGCGTTACACGCGGCAGCAGCGCGTCAACATCGGCAACTGTGACATAAGCGCCCCAGCTCGGCGGCATGCCCACCGCTTCTTTTGGGATGGCCATGATGCCGCCGATTTCTCGATCGCCCAGCTTAACCATGGTGTAGTCCATATCGCCCGGCTTGAAATCCTGCATGCCCCAGCCGAATAGATCGCCATAAAATGCTTTAGCACCTTTCACATCGGTGGTCATTAATTCGTTCCAGCTAAATGCGCCGACTGGCTTCGTTGCTGATTCGCTCATGGTGTTCTCCATTTATACGTTGTGGTTTGAAAACGAAACCAAGCTTAACTATGGGCTACTGACAGCGTGGTGTCAGTAGGGGAAAAGCGTATTCCGGATAGAATGGAATTCTTGGATTATAGATTGGCTTAGTGCATCATGAGTTTGCTGGTTAGGGTTTTCTTGAAGTGGGTTCGCTTTACAGCGGAAGCGATCGTTTTGCGCCATCCGTTTGGCCAGTAGTTCCGCGCCAAATACAGACGGTGGGCATTCCTTTGACGAGTCTAGCCGTTGAATATCAAGGCTTAGGAAACGGCAGCGAGGTCTTCTTCCAGTTCCTTGACTATGGCAGCAATGCGCATATCAAAGAATCGGATGATTACCTCGTCTGACAAGTGTGCAATGTCCTTAAAGCCGAGATAGCGCATCAATACTTCTCTCTTCTGAACTACTGACATCTGATCGAAGTTGATGATGTATCGATGCGTCATTTTGTTTTTCCTACTTGCCTCGTAATACGCCTTGAGCAGTCGCTTCACGCGAATTTTGTGCTTAAGGCCAAAGCGATCCACTAGCTCTGCGACTGTGTTATCGAGGGCTCTTAGCGCGGAGGTATCATTGATTTGAGAAAAATAGAAAACCCAGCCGAGACGTTTATCCTGGTATATACATCCCGTAATTCGCAAGTTTAACCGCCACTCACAGATTTCTCGTGCTCTATTCGCTTCGGCCGGTACCTTCGCCTGTAAAAGTTTATAGCGGTATGCGGTTAGGATTCGTGCGATGGCGGTTTCGAATTTATAGATACTAGATTTCCGAACGGATACTTTGGGTCCAGTAATTTTGTAACCTAGATACTCGAATTCGTCGTGTAGCATTCCGATCTTGGATTTCGATTTCTCTTCACCGACCGGGTGTGCTTTAAGACCGAGATTCTTTAGAGAGGCAGTTGCCTGTGTGGCGAGAGACTCTGCTCTACCAGCAGGGCACAAGATCAGAATATCGTCTACATAGCGTTGATAGAAAACGCCTGGCTCCTTGGCCATCTCCTTGTCAAAATCCACCAAATAAATTTCTGCAAGAATGTTGGATATCGCAAGGCCTTGTGGAACACCTGTAAAATTCTTTTTAACCTTATGTCCAGCGGCACCGCTAGTGGTGGGCGTGGCGACAGCCCGATTAATGATCGCCAGGATCTCAGGCTTCCTGATTTTTCTCCTGATAACTTTCAAGAGCCGGTTGTGTTGGATCGATGGGTAAAACGACTCTACATCAATCTTTACAAACTCGTCGTATGTCCCGGTTGCAAGGGCTTTGCAGAGAAGATCGACCTTGATCTGGGGGATTTCAAGCTTCATTTGATGGAACGTCCGGGACAACAAATCGCATAGGGCACGCAGTACTATTCGGTCACGTACAGTGGGTATCGATATAACTCGGGGTAGCTTACCCGCACCCTTGGAAATGAGTTTTTCCTTGAATGAGGTAAAAACGTAACAGCCTGAATTGATTTTTCGCACGACAACATCGATTTCGACATCCAGCCTTGCGTTGAAAGCCGATGGTCTGATGCGGTCAATTCCCACCGCACCTGTCATGCTGATATGTTCGACGTATGTCTTCGTGAGGTTGCCCTTGCTGAACAACTCCCGAAAGAGCTTTGCCGCTGTCACTAAAATAGCTTTGTGAGGAAGAGTGGCGGGGTAACGGGGATTGCGTATAGCACGAACAGGAGCGTATATCGAACAAAGAGGTACCCAAAGACTTCAGCCTTTTCGCGACAAGAGGGAATTCTGGATGTAAGGCCATCCTGAAAAACCCTGAAGTGTTTGTCGTCTCTTGTTGTATGGTTCTCGCCCTCGGCCAAGAGCTCCTGATAGTCGTCGTCGATGTCGCTTAAGGATCTTGTGGGGCCGCCAGGAGCAATGCATTCTCGGTATAGACGCTGAAGGGCAAGATAGTTGCGCCTCATTTCTATCCCTCGACCACGAAAGTCCCGATTGGCGACTAGCAAGGAGATGACGAGAAGGGCAACTGACATGGTTGCGGTAAAAATATCGGTGTTTTCTCCTAACAGCTTGGGGTACCGCAGTATGGCTATGGAGAGAACGGCACTGATTAGTGCATACCAAATGAGAAGATGCTGCGAATGAAGATCATTGCTGGTGAGGCGCTCATGTGCTCGTATACGCGACTTGTACGTAAACCAGATTTTGTCCGAAAGCATCTTGTCCTCCTTAGTGGGTGGAGAGCGAGAAGTCATGGAAACGATTGATACCCTGTGCGATGCTTTAAGCTCGCTAAGGGTCAGCTGAACTTCCAGCAACGGCAAGCCGTTATTTATTAGATCCGCCCTTGAGCTTGTGCCCAAGAGGATATAGCCCGGTTCTCCACCCGTGAGTATTCTATCACCACACTGTTGCTTGGGGATTTCGATGTCTTATCGGGGGGGTAAATTTAGGAATCCAGAAGGTGCGCTTTTTACCGCCCTCTGCGCAGTTGGGCCTTTACTTTACACCGCGAGTTTGAAACATAGGTATAAGGCAATGGTCTGATCCTTTCCTACTCAGTTAGATTGATTGCCACAAATGTCTGGTTGATCAGCCATTTCACACGGTCGAACATCCGTGATCAAGCATCTCTCCGAACGATCAGCGGCGCTTGCGAGATTGATTGGCAGCTTTACCTCCGGAGAGTCTTGATGTCACCCCGCGCAGCAGGACAATTGCTTCACGTCCTTGGTGAAGGTTTGGGCGCAGAGTTTCAGCCCTTCCACCATGGTGAGGTAGGGGAACAGTTGACCCGCCAGGTCTGCCACGGTCATGCGGTTGCTGATGGCCAGTGCGGCGGTCTGGATGATTTCGCCGCCTTCCCCCGCAAGTATCTGTGCGCCCAGTAAGCGTCCGGTATTTTTGTCGGCTACCAGTTTGATGAAACCACGCGTTTCAAAGTTGGCGAGTGCGCGGGGTACGTTGTCGAGCGTGAGGGTGCGGCTGTCGGTGAGGATGCCGAGTTTTTTTGCTTGGGTTTCGCTGAGGCCCACGGTGGCTACTTGCGGATCGGTGAACACCACTGCGGGCACGGTGGAGAGATTCAATGTCGCATCGCCTCCGGTCATGTTGATGGCGGCGCGGGTGCCCGCTGCCGCTGCTACATACACGAACTGCGGTGCAGTGGTGCAGTCGCCCGCCGCATAGATATGGGGTACGGATGTGCGCAGGTGATCGTCCACGATGATGGCGCCGCTCGTATCCGTGGCGACACCGGCGCGGTCGAGGTCGAGCCCCGCTGTATTTGGTTTGCGGCCGGTCGCGACGAGCAGCCGGTCGCCGCTGATCGCCCCATTGTTCGTTTCCAGCGCAAAGCTCTTGCCGTCAAAGCTCACGCCTTTGACGTTTGCGTCGGTGAGGACGCGCATGCCTTCTGCTTCCAACGCGGCCTGGAGTGCTTCGCCGATCGCGGGGTCTTCTTTGGATAGCAGCGCGCCACGGGCGACCAGGGTGACACGGCTGCCCAAGCGAAAATAAGCTTGCGCAAGTTCCAGCGCCACGACCGAGCCGCCGTAAACCAGGAGGTGTTCCGGCGTTTCTTCTGCGATCAACGCCTCGGTGGAAGTCCAGAAGGGCGTGCCGGCAAGACCTGGTACATCCGGAATCTGCGGCGAGCGACCGGTAGCGATCAGGATGCGATCGGGCGTGAGGCGCTGTTCGCTGCCGTCGGCCTGGCGCACGACGAGGGTTTTGGCATCTTCGAAGCGCGCGAAGCCGCGCAGCAGATTGATGCCGGGATTGCTTTCCAGAATGCTTTCGTATTTTGCGTGGCGCAGTTCTTCCACCCGTGCCTGTTGCTGCGCGACCAGCGCTTTGCGATCCACCACGGGCGCGTGTTTGGCCAGACCGGGAAACGGGTGTTGGGCTTGCAGGTGCGCTACATGCGCGGCGCGAATCAGGATTTTCGAAGGCACGCAGCCGACGTTGACGCAGGTACCGCCGACGACACCCGCTTCGATCACGGTCACTGCTGCGCCTTCTTCCACCGCGCGGATGGCGGCGGCAAAGGCCCCCGAGCCGGTGCCGATGATGGCGACGCTGAGTTTGGTGTCGCTCTTGGGCGCGGCGGCTACTTGCGCACCATAGCCCTTGGCGCGCACGGCGTCGAGCAGCGCCGATGTTGCAACATCGCTTGCGGCTTCCACCTGGGCGGTGCCTGCGGCGTAGGAGACTTCGGCGTGGCTTACGCCCGCTACCGACAACAAGGCTTGTGTGACGGAGGCGGCGCAGTGATCGCAGGTCATGCCTTTGATATCGAGGATGATGGTCATGTTTGTCAGCTAGTTTTGGATGTAGGTGGAATTATTTTTTCGGGGCTTCGCACACGCTATCGTCGCAGCGGCGATTAGCTGGCGAGAGCAGGTCCCAGATCGATACCGCGATCATGATGCCGATGCCGCTATAGGTAGCGTAAGCGCTCCACCCGTACTGGAACCAGGGATACAGCGACAGGAGCAGGATGATCGGCCCCAACATGCCCAGGAGGCTGCGGTGCCATTGCCGATGGGCAAACCAGCCTAAGGCATTGACCACGAGCGCCAGCCAGGCGAAAGCCGGCATCAGGGTTTCGAGGAACAACCCCTCCCATTCGTTGAGGAAGCCCAGACCGAGGGCGGCACCGAGGCTGGCGATGGCAGGAAAGCACATCGAGCAACCCATGGCGGATATCAGGGCGCCCAGGGCACCCGCTTTGTCGCCTAGTCGGGCAAAAATACGCATCAGACCTTGCATCAACATCTCCTATTTTTTAACGGTAAGCGTTATGAGGTGATGCAAGCTTAGATGACGTACCATAGTACGGAGTCAAGCGATTATTTAGGAGTGGGAATGAGCAATCAGGCACTCACCATCAGCGCGCTAGGGCGCCAAGCGGGGGTTAACGTGGAGACCATTCGCTACTACCAGCGCCGCGGGCTTTTGCCGCAGCCGGGTATGCCGAGCAGTGGAACCCGGCATTACGGAGAACTGGACATCGCCCGCATTCGTTTCATCAAATCGGCGCAGCGGCTCGGGTTCACCCTGGAGGAAATTTTGTTATTGCTCAGGCTGGAAGACGGCGCGCACTGCGGTGAGGCAAAAGAGATCGCCGAGCGGAAACTGGTCGCCGTACGGGACAAAATCGCGGATTTACAGTGCATGGAAGTAACGTTGGCGCGCCTGGTCGGTGAGTGCGCCACGAACCGTGGAAGTGTGCGCTGTCCGCTGATCGATACTTTGCAGCGGGCAGCGGAGTCGCCCGGTTGATCGATGTTAGTTGCGCGCGCCGGGCGGGCAGGCCATTTCAAAATTAGTGGCTAATCGGCTTAAAGCGAATCCGCTTCGGCTTCGCGCCTTCTTCGCCCAAACGTTTCCGCTTCTCCGCTTCGTATTCCTGATAGTTGCCGTTGAAGAAGGTCCAATGCGATTCGCCTTCGCACGCCAATATATGTGTGGCGATACGGTCGAGGAACCAGCGATCATGCGAGATCACCAGCACGCAGCCGGCGAATTCCAGCAGGGCGTCTTCCAGGGCGCGCAGGGTTTCCACGTCGAGGTCGTTGGAGGGTTCGTCCAGCAGCAGGACGTTGCCGCCTTCAATCAGGGTCTTGGCCAGGTGCAGCCGGCCGCGTTCGCCGCCGGATAAATTTCCGACGGTTTTTTGTTGGTCGCTGCCCTTGAAGTTGAAGCGGCCGATATAGGCGCGCGACGGTGTTTGGTATTTGCCTACGGTGAGGATTTCGGAGCCGCCGGAGATTTCCTCGAACACGGTCTTGCTGCCATCCAGTGCATCGCGCGATTGATCGACATAAGCCAGCTTCACCGTTGGCCCGATCACGACTTCGCCGCTGTCCGCTTGCTCCTTGCCGGTGATCATGCGGAACAGAGTGGACTTACCTGCGCCGTTGGGGCCGATGATGCCGACGATGGCGCCGGCGGGGACGCTGAAGCTGAGGTCGTCGATCAGCAGGCGCTCGCCATAGGCTTTGCTGACGTTGTTGAACTCGATCACTTTGTCGCCCAGGCGTTCGCCGACCGGGATAAAAATTTCCTGGGTTTCGTTGCGCTGTTGGTATTCCACCGAACTGAGTTCATTAAAGCGCGATAAGCGTGCCTTGGATTTGGCTTGGCGCGCCTTGGGATTTTGCCGCACCCATTCCAGCTCCTGCTTCATGGACTTCATGTGGGCGTCGACTTGTTTTTGTTCTTGTTCTAGGCGCGCTTCTTTTTGTTCCAGCCATGAACTGTAGTTGCCTTTCCATGGGATGCCGCGGCCGCGATCCAGCTCGAGGATCCACTCGGCGGCGTTGTCGAGGAAGTAGCGATCATGCGTCACTGCGACCACGGTGCCGGGGAAGCGCACCAGGAATTGTTCCAGCCATTCCACCGATTCTGCATCCAGGTGGTTGGTGGGTTCGTCCAGCAGCAGCATGTCGGGCTTGGACAGCAGCAACTTGCACAGCGCCACGCGGCGCTTCTCGCCGCCGGAGAGGTGGCCGATGTTGGCGTCCCACGGTGGCAGCCTTAATGCATCCGCGGCGATTTCCAGTTGATGTTCGGTATCCGAGCCGGTGGCGGCGATGATAGCCTCGTACTTGGCCTGTTCTTCCGCCAGCTTGTCGAAGTCGGCGTCCGGCTCGGCATAGGCGGCGTAGATGGCGTCGAGCTTGGATTGCGCTTGCATCACTTCGCCCATGCCGGTCTCGACTTCTTGGCGTACGGTCTTGTCCGGGTCGAGTTGCGGTTCCTGCGGCAGGTAGCCGATGCTGATGTTGGGCTGGTGCTGCACTTCGCCGTCGTATTCCTTGTCCACGCCGGCCATGATGCGCAGCACGGTGGATTTGCCGGAGCCGTTCAGGCCGAGCAGGCCGATCTTGGCGCCGGGGAAAAAGGACAGGGAAATGTCCTTGATGATTTGCCGCTTGGGCGGGACGATCTTGCTCACGCGGAGCATCGACATGACGTATTGGGCCATAACATCTCTTCAGAAAAAAGGGTGGTCGGGTGCAGATCTGGGACGATTTCAATGCATCGACCCCAGAATATGAATGGCTATTTTACTTGCTTAATGCAGTTCTGGGGCTATGGGATCGCTGGCCGTGTGCGACTCAAAGTTCGGCTGAACCATCCACCAGTTTTTGGTAGGCTAGGCTGTGCAGTAGCAGGATGTCGTTTTGTTGCAGTTCGTTGAATTGCATGCCGTGATGCATGCTGTATTTGTTGTCGTGGGCCGTGTCATCGACTGGTGTGATGGAACGGATGATGCCCATGGTTTCGATGTAACCGTCGATCGGCCCGAGCTTGATGCGGAAAGCGACCTGGATCGTGTCGTTGATTTTTCCGAGCGACTGCGCCGCAGCGACCAGCGCGCCGCTCGGGCTGACATTGATGATCAAGCAGGGCACGCTGACAGCTTCTGCCTCATCAATTTTTTGTGCGGCGGCGATCAGGTTGACCGGTAGGCGCTTGGTGCTGCGAATTTCTACGCCATGCAACTGTTTCGGGTAACTCAGATGTAGATAAGGTGTGGGCGCATTGCATACGCGTATGACACTGGAAGTAAAACCAAAAGCCGTCTTGCCGGTGAAGGCGCGCACAATAAACGTCTGACCTTCACGTACGAACTGCACTTTGTCATCGACGACCGGCGTGGCAACCAATAGGCTTACGCCCTTGATATGCCCTAAATACTTTGCAATGTAGCGCTCCGGTTCTTGGTCTGTTGATGTTTGCAATTGTAAGCGGCTGCCAACGGCTAATTTTACTTCTTCAAACTCGTAACTGGATTCGTTGCCATCCTTGTCGTCGCTGCCTGTGTTGAGTTTGGCTAGGGCCACGCCTTGCGCCGGTGCCGCTGCGCTTTTTGGTAGACGGAACAGGCCTTTTTTGAGCAAGCCTTCGTATTGTTGATGCGTTTCGATGACTTCGCTGGCACGCATCAACAAGTTTTTGTTTTTGTCATAGATAGCCCAGGGCAGGGGTTTGCCAAGCGCTAAATCGATACGTCGTAATGGTATGAGTTTCATGGGTTTATTGCATGTAATGACAGACTTGAAGCTTATAACGGCATTTGCGGGGCGGAGTTTAGCTCAGAGAACGTTGGATTTCGGCTAAAATCATAATGCAAAACGCATGAAAATTTATTGCGTACGCTAAGAGGCTTGCTGCAACTCTGGCGTGTTTCGTGTGTCAACCTTAGCTGTTGCAAAGTACTAACGATGTATCCGCATAAATATTCGCCAAATCAAACATCAGGAGAAACCAAATATGTTGCTACGTCTTATCTACGGGGCATGCCTCGGCTTATTTTTGTTACCGGCAGCCATCGCCGTGGAATGTAGTGCCGCCAGTGGCCCGGCGCGGGTCGCCTTGGTCGAGTTATATACTTCGGAAGGATGCAGCAGTTGCCCGCCAGCGGATCGCTGGGTGAGTCAATTGAGCGCGCAAGGCTTTAACGCCGATCGTGTCATCCCCCTGGCGCTGCATGTGGACTACTGGGATTACATTGGTTGGCGCGATCCTTTTGCCAATCACGGGTTTTCTGAGCGTCAACGCGAAATGGCGCGGCTAGGGCGCTCCAGCGTTGTTTATACGCCGCAAGTGATGCTCAATGGTCGCGACTTTCGCAGTTGGTACAGCAGCAGTGGCTTTGCGCGGGAGCTCGATGAAATGAAACAAACACCGGCACGTGCGAATATTCAGCTCAAACTGGCCAAGCTTGCCGTCGATACGGTTGAGGCGCGTGTTTCCGTCACGGGGCAGAAGGACAATCTGGTGTTGTACCTGGCGCTGTATGAAAACGATTTGTGGTCGGCTGTGTCCGCCGGTGAAAATTCCGGCGTCAAGTTGCACCACGATTACGTGGTGCGCGAATGGCGTGGCCCGATCCGCATCGGCGATGCGCCCATGTTGCAAACTTTACAGTTAAAGCCAACGTGGCAAAGTGCGAAGACCGGCGTAGTGGCATTTTTACAGAATGCGAGCAACGGCGAAATCGTGCAGGCCTTGCAACTGAAGATGTGTAGTTAGGCGTTGAAAAGCGCCGACTATGCCACATCAACTACGGATTCTTGTTCGCTACGGTCGAGGTTGTAGAGGGCGATGACCAGTCCGATTGAGGACAGCAACAAAAAGTAAGGGCCAAACAGCCAGAACACCAGCGGGATCGCAAAAAAGAATGCGCGCATGCCGATGGCGAACATGTTGCCGGCGCGGTGCAAACGGCGCGCAACGGCTTTTGGCGAAAGGCTGTGGTGGGCATCGTGTTCGGGTACGTTAATCATGAACACCACGTGGTTGGCCAAGCGTACCGACATGGCGAAGGAAAAAAAGGCCACGATAAAATCCACCAGCATGACCATCACCTTGACGATCCATAGTTGGGTAGTGTGCGAGCCGACGATGTTCAGGGCATGCCAGCTATGTGAGATGTTTTCCGCCTGGCCAGATAGGGTGAGCGTGCCGACGATGAGCAGCGAGGCGGTCGAGGCCATGAGCGAAGCACCCATCACGAAATTGCGCAGCGTTTGCACGGCCATGACATCCTTGTTGGAGTTGCGCATGATATTTTCTACCCAGAGCGTGCGCGCCAAGGCGTTCACGCCATGGATGGTGTAGGTCGGGTTGTTGCGTGTCTTGAGCCATAGGAAATAATAATAGATCGCGACAATCAAGCTGCTGAGGGCGAACGCCCCAAGGTCTGTTTGAAGTTCATACAACCAATGCATTTTGTTCAACCCCCGAAAACTGAATATGCGGTATTTTACTTTTTCGGCTTAAACGGTGGAATTTAGTTTTTGCTTACTGCGGCATGAATGCCTTGCATGATGGCCAGCGGTGTTGGTGGGCAACCAGGGACGGTAATGTCCACGGGAATGACATTCGACACCTTACCGCAACTGGCATAGCTCTCGCCGAAGATGCCGCCGTCGCAACCGCAATCGCCGATAGCAACCACGAGCTTGGGCCCCGGCGTGGCATCGTAGGTGCGCCGCAAGGCAATCTCCATATGCCGCGAAACCGGCCCAGTGACTAACAGCATATCGGCATGGCGTGGGCTGGCGACGAAGTGGATACCGAGTCCCTCGATATTGTAATAGGGGTTGTTGAGCGCATGAATTTCCAATTCGCAGCCGTTGCACGAACCTGCATCCACATGCCGGATCGCGAGAGCTCGGCCCAAATGCCGCAGGATATCCTGATGCAAAGTTTGTGCTGCGCTACGCAGGGCCGTATCGGCAGGTGGTGGCGCTTCGGTCTTGATGCCGGTGCGTAAAATTTGTTTAATGATCTGGTACATGCTTACAAGTCCTGGCCGCTGTAACTCAAATTGAACGATTTATTGATGAGCGGAAAATCCGGCACGATGTTGCCAATGATCGCGTGCTCCAATACCGGCCAATTTTGCCACGAGGGGTCGTGTGGGTGGAGTCGATGAATGCCGTTATCTTGTGCGGTATGCAGAGCCACTAGTACTTCGCCGCGCCAGCCTTCCACCCAGCCGATGCCCAAAGCATTGGCGGGTGCCTTGCCGATTTCCACGCGCAACGCGCCCGACGGGAGATGCTCGAGCAAGTGACGAATCAGTCGAATAGATTCCAATAACTCCTCAAAACGCACCGTCACTCGCGCTGCGACATCACCATTGCGATGCGTTGCCATGTTCACTTCGAGTCGATCGTAAGGTGCGCACGGGAATTGCACGCGCAAGTCCCACGCTTGTCCGCTGGCGCGCCCAGCCATGCCAGTCAGGCCGAGCTGTGCTGCGAGATCGGGGGTGACGCGACCGGTCGTGAGAAAGCGGTCTTGAGCGCCGGCATGTTCGTCATAAATATTTCGCAGTACAGCAACTTCATATTCCAAGTGGTTCAGGGTTTGTCGGATGCGCTCGCAACCCTGTGCATCCAAGTCGCAAGTTACGCCGCCAGGCGCGACTATATCCATCAGGTAACGGTGGCCGAATATCTCGCCGTTCATGCGTAGAAGGTCTTCCTTGAGGATCCAGAACTGAGCGAAACCGAATGCAAGTGCCACATCGTTGCCTAGGTAGCCGAGATCGCCGAGATGGTTATGGATGCGTTCCAATTCCAGCAACACTGCGCGTAAGATCAAAGCGCGCGCTGGCGCCTGCGCACCGGTCACGCTTTCTACAGCTTGAGCATAGGCCCAGGCATAGGCCACGGTACTATCGCCGCTGATGCGCCCGGCCAGTTTCGCACCCTCGATGAGTGTCATTTGTTCAAAGCGCTTTTCGATACCCTTGTGGGTATAACCGAGTCGTTGTTCTAAGCGCAGCACACGTTCGCCGATGATGGAAAAACGGAAATGCCCAGGCTCGATGGTGCCGGCATGTACTGGCCCCACCGGAATTTCGTGTACGCCATCGCCGCTCACCGGAACGAAAGCATAGGCGTCGGTTTCTGTTGGTGTGCGCGTTGCGCCATCGAAGTTTTTACGCAGTGGATGTACGCTACTCGGCCAAGATCCATGCCGCAGCCATTTGCGCTGATCGTCACTGCCTAGGGCATGCAGACCAAGCATGTCGGCCACGGCGCGCTGCATTCGGTTGGCACAGGGGAATAGGTCGCTGATGTCGGGAAACGCCGGCCGATCGACCGGGATCGGCAAACTCAGGCAGAGCATACCGCGCGCGGTGACTAAGGCTGCATGCAAGGCATAGCCGCTCGCCTGTATGGTTTCATCGCTGCCCCAAAGGGCTAGCAGTTTGCCGCCGCTGCGTTGCACTTCTTCGCATATATCGCGAAATGACGTGGCTTCAACCGTGCCATGCCAGACCGGCATTGCAGCGGGCAGTTGCTCAAATCCGTTCATTGCGTCGTCGAGTTTCATTTTGTCATCCAAGCAAGGCTACTGCCTGCCGATACCAGTGAGCGAGATAGGGCGGGATGTATACGCCGAGCGCCAAGACCAAACCCAAATGCACGAACACCGGTACGAGTGCCGGCGGATGGGGCAGGCGCTGGCCCGTGGTTTCACCGAACACCATCGTTTGCACTTTGCTGAAAATCGCAGCGAAGGCAACGCCGAGTGCCACCAGCAGGAAGGGCGTGGTCCAGGGATAGCTGTGCATGGCGGTGGTCAGGATCATGAATTCACTGGCAAACACGCCGAAGGGTGGCATACCGAGGATGGCTAGCGAACCGATCATCAAGCCCCAGCCAATGGTGGGATTGGTCTGGATCAGCCCGCGAATGTTGTCAATTAATTGCGTGCCGCTTTTTTGCGTAGCATGGCCAACCGCGAAAAAAATTGCCGATTTGGTGAGGGAGTGCACTGTCATGTGCAGCATCGCAGCGAAGGTGGCAATTGGTCCGCCCATGCCGAAGGCGAAGGTGGTCAGTCCCATGTGCTCGATAGAGGAGTAGGCAAAAAGGCGTTTCACGTCTTTCTGGCGAGACAAGAAAAATGCTGCCATCACCACGCTGAGCAAACCGAAGCCCATCATCAGATTGCCCGCAAAATGATTGCCGAGCGCACCATCTACCAATACCTTAGAGCGCACCACGGCGTACAACGCCACATTGAGCAATAGCCCGGAAAGTACTGCGGAAATCGGCGTCGGGCCTTCGGCATGCGCATCCGGTAGCCAATTATGCAAGGGCGCTAAACCGACTTTCGTGCCGTAGCCCACAAGTAGAAAAACGAAAGCGAGAGAGAGCACGGTCGGTTCCAAATGATTTTTGACCGCATTCAGGTGCGTCCATAACAGCGCGTTGCCGCCGGCGCCTAACACTCTCTCCGCCGCAAAATAAAGCAGGATGGTGCCGAATAGTGCCTGCGCGATGCCGACGCCACACAGAATAAAATATTTCCAGGCCGCCTCCAGGCTGGCGGGTGTGCGGTACAGCGAAACCAGCAATACAGTGGTGAGGGTCGCTGCTTCCATCGCGACCCAAAGGATGCCCAGATTGTTGGTCAGCAGGGCGAGCAGCATGGTGAAGCTGAATAGTTGATACATGCTGTGATACAGGCGCAGCATACTGATAGTGAGTTTGCCGCGATCTTGCTCGATGCGCATATAAGGGCGCGAGAACAGCGATGTTGTGAAGCCGACAAAAGCGGTCAGCGCGACCAGAAAGACATTGAAGGAATCGACGAAGAATTGTTCATTCAATGCAGTGATCGGCCCATCGTTAATGACACGGATGGTGAGCGCGGTTGCGGCAATGAGGGTGCCCAAACTCATCAGAGAATTAAGTTCGGGCGCAAAACGCCGGCAACCGAACAGTGCTAGCAGCACGCCGCCGATCAAGGGAATAGCGAGTACCCAGAGAATTTCCACGTCATTCTTCCTTGAGTTTTTCCATGTGTTTCAAATCCAGGCTGTCGAATGTTTCCCGGATCTGGAAGAAGAAAATACCGAGAATGAACATGCCCACCAGCACGTCCAGCGCAATGCCCAGCTCCACCACCATGGGCATGCCATAGGTGGCGCTGGTAGCGGCGAAGAACAGGCCGTTTTCCATGGCGAGAAAGCCGATGACTTGGGGCACCGCCTTGCTGCGCGTGATCATCATCAGGAACGATAGCAGCACGCTGGCCATGGCGATGCCCAGCGTGCTCTTGGTAATGGTGCCGGCCATCTGCGAAATTGGTGCGGCCAAATTGAAGGCGAAAATGACTAGCGCAATGCCGATGAGCATGGTGGCTGGGATATTGAACAGAGTCTCGATGTCCCATTTGACGTTGAGTTTGCGAATCAGACGGTGCAGGATCCATGGCAGGAGGATGACTTTCAGCACCAACGTCAGCGCCGCCGAGTAATACAGGTGATGCTGGTGCGAGGAATAGGCGACCACCGCCGTACTGATCGTCAGAATCAAGCCCTGGGTCGCGAATAAATTGATCAGCGAAAGCACGCGGCGCTGTGACAACATGCCGAATGCGACCAAGAGCAGCAGTGCTGCGCAGAGATTGATGAGTTGGCCCGAAAAGTTATTCATGTCAGCTTCCCAGTAAGAAATGCGTGAGCATGCCTAGCACGGCCAATAAAAAAGCAGTGCCCATGAATTCCGGCACGCGGAAGATACGCATTTTTGCTGATAGAGTTTCCAGTAGCGCTAGGCCGGCGCCCGCCGCCGCCAATTTCACGAACAAGGCAGTCAAAGCGAGGGGTAACGACACCCAATCATTGGCACTCGCAATACCCCAAGGCACAAACAAGGCGATGCCGATCGTCATGTAAGCAAATAGCTTGAGGGCGCTGGCCCATTCGATCAGCGCTAAATGGCGCGCCGAGTATTCCAAGATCATCGCCTCGTGAATCATGGTCAGCTCTAGATGGGTGGAGGGGTTGTCCACCGGGATGCGCGCATTTTCCGCTAGTAACACCATGACAAATGCGACTGCGGCGAAGGCCAAGCTGGGATAAAGAACAAATTGCGTATGCGCCAGGGTTTCGACAATGGTGATGAGCGAGGTGGAATGGCTGATGATCGAAGCGGTGAAAAATACCATCAGCAGTGCCGGCTCGGCGAGAAAGCCGACCAGCATTTCGCGCCGTGCGCCTAGTGTGCCAAAGGAAGTGCCGATGTCCATGGCAGCGAGTGAAATAAAGACGCGCGCCAAGGCAAAGATACCGACTAGGGCAATGACATCCACCGCAGGCGAAAGCGGCAGATCGGTCGCCAACACCGGCACCAACGCTGCCGCCAGCCACATGCAAGCGAACAGAATGTAGGGCATGAAGCGGAACAGCGGTGAAGCGTTATGCGCCAACACGGCATCTTTGTGAAACAGTTTGATCAGCTTGCGATAGGGCTGTAGTACGCCGGCGCCACTGCGATTTTGTAACCATGCGCGGCACTGGTTGACCCAGCCGAGCAATAGCGGCGCAGCCAATACGACCAAGGTGTCTTGTAGGAGCTGAAGCGTGAGCGCAGATAAATTCATCGGATGAACGCCAGCAATGCAAGCAGCGTTAGGAAGCTATACATCAGGTAGATATGGATGCGCCCATGTTGCAACTTGCCGATCAGCGCGGAAACCGCCGTAGTGAGTTTGATAATCGGCGAATAGAATAAATTCCACAAGCGGTCGATGGTCTCGCCGCGATAGTGCGGATGTTTGTCAAAGGGGCTGGGAACCTCACGAATGACGCCGAAAAACATTTCAAATATTTGACGGATTGGTTGACTGAAACCTTCGGCGGTATCTTGCATACGTGCGGTCTGTTCGGGGAAGCCACAATCCCAAGCCGGGCCACGCTGCAAACGGCCGTGATAAAGTTTTTTGACCAGCAGCAGTGTAAACAGTACGCCGGTGACAATGATCGAGAATAGGATCAGTGGGCTGTAGCTGGCGCGTTCGGGCTGCACCGGGGTAAGCCAGAGCCAGCCTTGTGTGGTATTGCCATTGAGTTGATGTCGAACCAAGAATTGGGTGACCGGGCCGATGTGATGAATGACGAACATGGGGAACATGCCGAGAGCGATGCAGCCGAGGGCAAGCCAAGCTAGTCCGATTTGCTCCCAGCCGCTGGCATCATGGGCGCTGCGGAGTTTCTCATTGCGCGGTTGGCCAAGAAAAATGACACCAAAAAACTTCACCATTACGTACGCAGCCAGAGCGGCTGCCAAGGCTAACGCTGCTGCTGCAACCGGTACCAGCATATTGAGATAAGGTTGGGGCAGTGCCGGCGATAGCAGGAAGGCTTGGAGCAGCAGCCATTCTGAAGCGAATCCATTTAGCGGTGGCAATCCAGCGATGGCTAACGAACCGACCAAAACCAGCAAGGCGGTTTTCGGCATTTGATGAATCAGGCCTCCCAGCTTGCCCATATTGCGCTCGCCCGTGGCGTGCAGCACAGAACCGGCGCCGAGAAACAATAGCCCTTTCATGAAGGCGTGGTTGAGCGCGTGATACAACGTGGCAGTGAGTGCGAGAGCAGCCAGTGATTGCATATTGGAGGCGTGGAAGATAATCGTAAGGCCGATGCCAACTAGGATGATGCCAATATTTTCGATCGAAGAATACGCCAACAAACGTTTCATGTCGGTTTGTACTGCGGCGAATATCACCCCGAACAATGCAGTCAGTAAGCCCAGGGTTAATGCCACAGTTCCCCACCACCACAAAGGTGTACCAAGGAGATCGAAAGTCACGCGCAGAATGCCGTAGATGGCTGTCTTTAGCATGATGCCGCTCATCATCGCGGAGATCGGAGAGGGCGCGGCGGGGTGCGCTTCCGGCAACCAAGCATGTAGCGGCAGAATGCCTGCTTTAGCGCCAAATCCGAATAACGCCAGCAGGAAGGCCGCGCTGGCCCATAAGCCGCTCAAGTGCGATCCGCGCATGGTGGAAAAGGTATAGTCACCATGGCCGCCTTGCATCATGCCAAAGCACATGAGGACAGCGATTGCGCCAATGTGAGCGATCAACAAATAGAGGAAACCGGCACGACGATTTTCAGGTGATTTGTGATCGGTCGTGACCAGAAAATAGGAAGACAACGCCATGCTTTCCCAGGCGACCATGAATAGATAAGCGTCATCGGCCAAGAACACCAACACCATGCTGGAAAGAAAAAGATGATATTGGAAGCTTAGTAGGCCGAGGGTACGGCCCGGCATGGTACGGAAATAACCGGCGGAGAAAAGGGAAATGCCGGTTGCAGCCGCGCCGAGCAGAAACAGGAAAAAAGCGGAAAGCGCATCAAGGCGGAGATGGAAGGGCAGATCCGGCAATCCCAACGGCAGCACCGCCACGTTGGTCGGGCCACTCAGTGCGCTGAGGGCGATTGCGGCCAGCGCGAGTGAGCCAGCCGCACTTAGGGGGAACAGTAACTGGGCGATTACGCGCGGCGCGTTCTGTAAAGCCAGTCCCAGTAAAGCCAGAGCCAACCAGAAAAGGATAACGCCAGCAACAAAATCAATCGGCAACAAAGCTGGCATAAGGATTATTTCTTCTCGTGGGATTGCAGAGCATTCTCGCACGAAAGGGTGATGCGGAGAAAATAGCAGTAACGCTGCAAAGCACAAGCCATTCAATAAAGTAAATTAGATAAAATTCGGTGATGAAACCGAATGCGATTTAAGCGGTAGCGGAATGCTCCAAACGCAGGTAAAGCCGGTCGAGCGCTTCGCGGTCGGTGGCGTAGATATTGTTCTCGCCGATCGCTTGTGCGAGACCGGTTCTTTCCATGACTTCAAACACCTGTTTCTTGATGCCGCTAAAGGTCAGCGTAATGCCGCTGCTTTTGAATCGATGGATCAGGTTCAAGAGCATTTCCACGCCGGATGCGTCCAGGTCGTTCATGCCGCCGCACGTCACCAGGACATGACTGATATCTGGATTTTCGCGTTCTAATTTTAGTAGCGCATCCTCAAAGTACGAGACATTGACAAAGCGCAGTGCGCCGTCGAAACGCAAAGCGCCTAACTTGGGGTGCAATGGCGGCAAGTTGTGGCGGTGAGCGTCGCGCAGCGTGGCGTCCTGATGCAGGCCGAGCACTGCGACCCGGGGGCGCATCATGCGGTACATGAGGAGTGCAAGCGACAGCAAGATACCAGTCAAAATTCCGTTTTGGATGTTCGGCGCAAAGGCCAGCGTGGCGACAAACGTGACGATAGAAGCGATGCCGTCGTCGCGATTGGCGCGCCAAGCTTGGATGGCCACTTTGAAATTGATCAAGCCGATGACTGCCATCATGATGATTGCCGCGAGTACCGGCTTGGGCAGATGATATAAAAGTGGGGTAAAAAATAGCAGCGCCAGCATCACGAAGATCGCGGAGATGACCGACGACAAACCGGTTTGCGCATTCGCTGATAAATTTAGGGCGGAGCGGGAAAATGAGCCGCTGACGGGCATTGAGTGGCTGAATGCAGCAGCGATCTTGGCGAGTCCCTGGCCGATCAGTTCCTTATTTTCGTCCCAAGGCTGGCGCGTCTTGATGGCGATTACCTTGGAGCTGGACATGGCCTCCATGAAACTGATCAAGGCAATCACGAAACCTGCCGGCAGCAATGCGATCGTGGCATGCCAATCAAGCGGCGGGACGCTGATGCTAGGCAGCCCTTGGGGTACGACACCGACCACCATACCGCCCAGTTTTGCGTATTCCAACGCGTAACTGACCCAAGTCAATAACACCACGGTAATTAAGACCCCCGGCAGCTTTGGCGCGAATTTCTTAAAGGCGAGCAGAAGCAAGATGGCCGAAATGCCGAATGCCACTGAAAGCTCGTGTGCGGTTCCAATGTGGGAAAAAATATTCCAGACGTCGAGCAGGAAATGCGTGGATTGTTGCGCCGGAATACCCAGTAGCGGTGCAAGTTGCGATAGGCCGATGATCAGCGCGGCGGCATTGATAAATCCCATGAGCACCGGATGCGATAGGAAATTCAGTAATACGCCCATGCGTAGGGCGCCGAAGGCGATCTGAAACAGACCGGAGAGGAGCGCCAACAGAATCACATAGGAATAAAATAACTCGCTGCCATGGGCGGCTAAGGGCGCAACGCTGGCGGCAGTCAGTAGCGAGGTCATCGCCACCGGGCCAGTCGAGAGTTGGCGAGAGGAGCCGAAAAGAGCGCCCACGATCGTCGGGATAAGCGCCGCATAAAGGCCGTAATATGCAGGAACCCCCGCCAGTTGCGCATACGCCAGGGATTGCGGAATGGCGACAAGCGAAACCGTGATCCCTGCGATCAAATCATCTTTAAGGTATTCACTACGAAATTGAAAATGCCGTAAAAAAGGGAATATCTGAACCACCGTGCTCATTAAATCTTCCAAATAAAATTAACGTGAATTAGTCGATCAGGCTGAGATGCCTGCTTTCGGGTACAAAAGCGGCGGTCTTCGCCCGCGCAACATTTTGTGGCTTGTCCAAACTGATGGGGCGGATGTCTTCTTGTTCGAGTAATTTGTTCAATGCGCCTAGGTTGCTGGCGTAATTTGCATAGACAATTGCGCCCAGTACACGTCTTAAATTGTCGAGAAAGCTTTTCATCGTAGTGGCTCATGAGAGTTTTAATACTTACTTATAAGCACTCTCTGTGCCACCACTTTCAAGTTCTTGTTTTAATATGAAGTTATCTATTTACGCTGCTTTTTTGTTAGGTTTGTTTGTTGCAAAAAGCATCAAAAATTCGTGACTAATTTCATTAGTACCGGTTATTTTTCGCAGAAAAATAGCTAATTTCTGAATTGTTGCATTTTTTCATGCTGCTATTGCATAATGCAACAATCCTTTTTAAGCACTGCGTGATTCATGAAAATGCACACTCTGTTTCAGCCTTCGCTGCGACAAAAGATCACCCTTGGTTATTATGTGGTTGCCTTTCTTATCTTGGGCGTTTCACTCTTTACTTTTGAAGAGTTGCGCCTGGTGGAAGAGAAAATTTATCTGGGTGAGCGGATTTCAGAGATATTCGATACGGCAATGGAAATACGGCGCTTCGAGCGCAATTATTTCTTACACAGCCAGGAGACTGACTATCAAGAAAACGTGCGCTATGTTGCAAAGCTGGGTGCTTTATTAGAAAAAGACAAAGCCGATTTCGCATTGCTGGAAGCGCCACAGCGCATCGTGATGTTGCGCGATGAACTGGAGAAATATGGCAGCTTGATGCAAGGGTATGCGCGTGCTGGCTCCGCAAACTCAAAACAGGGGGAAGTGCAGGAGCTGCGCATCAGAGAAGCCGGCAAGGTCATTGTCACTGTGGCCGAGGAGATGGTGACGTCGGAACGGCGTTTGGTGCGCTCATCGCTAAGCGCTTTCAGAAAAATACTGGTGTTCTCGATCATTGGGCTTGCCTTGTTCATGGTGGCGGTCGGGCAGGCGCTTTCGCGCATGGTTGTGTTGCCGTTGCAGCAAATGCAGCGCAGCGTGGATGCGATTTCCAGCGGGAAACGCGACAAGCTTTCGACGCCGTCCCAAGATCGAGAAATTGTTTCGATCACAGCTGCATTTAATCACATGCTGCATGAACTGGAGTTGCGGCAAAAGCATTTATTGCGCTCTGAGAAATTGGTCTCGCTTGGCACCATGTTATCTGGCGTAGCGCATGAGCTGAATAATCCGCTTTCGAATATTTGGTCTTCATGTCAGATACTGCTCGAAGAAATTGAATCTGCCGATCTTGAAATGCAAAAAGCGTTGCTGCTGCAAATCGACGAACAAAGTATCCGTGCGCGGAATATCGTCCGATCCTTGCTGGACTTCGCGCGCGACAAGCAATTCAATAAGGAGTCCTTGTCATTGCACGCTTTGATGCAGCAAACACTGCGCTTTATCAAGGGCGAAATCCCGCCCCAGGTCGCGTTGACGATCGATATTCCCGAGGACATGGTGCTGATCGCAGATAAACAGCGATTACAGCAGGCATTCTTGAACTTGATCAAGAATGCGCTTCAAGCAGTCGGTGCGGAGGGCGAGATTACGATTACGGCGCGTCATTACGCATTTGCGCATGATGAGAAAAACCCGGCAACTTTTTTTTCAGGATGCCGCGTGGAATGCGATGGCGTGGACATCACCATTCGGGACAACGGTGCGGGGATTTCTCCCGAAGTTTTGCCGCGAATATTCGACCCTTTCTTTACAACCAAGGATGTGGGTAAAGGCATGGGACTAGGTTTATTTATCGTGTATCAAGTGATCGACGAGCACGAGGGTTGCATTGCCGTCAACAGCGAACCCGGCAAAGGAACATCCTTCCTCATGCGGCTGCCGTTAGGGAGAGTCAACGATGCGTAAGCAGGGAAAGTTATTGATTGTCGACGACGAAGAAATTGCCTTACGCAATCTTGAGCGCGTGTTGACGAAAGAGGGCTATGCGGTCACGACAACCCAGAGCGGTATCGAAGCACTAGTGCTGATCTCCGAACAAGCCTTCGATATTGTACTGACTGACTTGCGCATGGAGAAAGTCGACGGCATTCAAATATTGCGTGCTTGTCGCGCGAGCCATCCGGATACTGAAGTCATCATGATCACTGGTTTTGCAACGGCAGAATCGGCTGTGGAAGCAATGAAGCACGGGGCGTTCTATTACATCGCCAAGCCGTTCCGGCTGGATGAAGTGCGGAAAGTCGTCGCCGAGGCCATGGAAAAAATTCGTTTGCGGCGCGAGAACAAGCAACTCAAGGAACAAGTTGAGGCTTATGAAGGTAAGGTCAAGATCATTACGCAAGATAGCGGGATGCGGCGCTTGTTGGATTTGGCACGACAGGTGGCGCCGACAGATTGCAATGTGTTGATTGCCGGAAAAAGCGGCACGGGCAAGGAATTGTTCGCGCGCTATTTGCACTTTCATAGCCACCGCCGCAATGGCCCATATCTGGCCATCAATTGCGGGGCATTTAGCAGCGAGTTACTGGCGAATGAATTGTTCGGACACGAAAAGGATGCCTTTACCGGGGCCACCTCTCAAAAAAGAGGCTTGATCGAAGCGGCTTTTGGCGGGACTTTTTTCCTTGACGAAATTACGGAGATGTCCAGCGAAATGCAGGCCAAGCTCTTGCGCGTGATTCAAGAAAGAGAGGTGCTACGCTTGGGCGCGACGCAGCCGATCCAGGCTGATATTCGGGTTATTGCTGCGACTAACCGCGATATTGCCGAAGCAGTAAAAAGTGGCATGTTGCGCCAGGATCTATATTTTCGCTTGAATGTCGTGACCCTACGTATTCCGCTCTTAACCCAGCGGAAGGACGATATTCCCCTGTTGGTTCGCTACTTTCTGCAAAAATATTCCGCCCAAATGAATAAAGAAGTTACCGATATTGCGCATGATGCACTCGATGTCCTGATGCGTTACGACTTCCCAGGCAACGTGCGCGAGCTTGAAAATATTATCGAGCGCGGTGTTGCCATTACCCATGGCGACACGATTGCTCTAGGACATCTCCCCGATGAACTGCGCGATCCGTCCAGCCTTTCCTTTCACAAGAAAAGTGGCAAGCTGCGCACGCTGGAAGAGCATGAAAGCGAATATATCGATTGGGTATTGAAAGAAGTAGGCGGCAATCAAACGACTGCGGCACAGACACTTGGCATCAACCGTAGCTCCCTATGGCGCAAGCTGAAGGCGCAACAATCTAAACGCGAAATCAAGGATTGAGTACGTTACAAAGTGTTACAACTTCGTTGTCATCGCCATGGATTTGGTCACGTTAATGTAACTATTGAAAATACAAAAATATACACAACGTATCAGCGCACCCATCGCATGACATTCACTAGGAGTTAAACATGTTTGCCAGAACAATCACAATTGCCGCGATTCTTTTAACCGGATTTATTTCAGTACCGGCCCAGGCCCGTGTCGATGTCAACATCGATCTCGACTTGAGCCCGCCGCCGCCGCGCGTCGTCGTCGTACCCGAACCGCAACATGGGCACATTTGGTCACCGGGCTATTGGGCCTGGGATGGCCGTCATCATGTCTGGGTCGAAGGGCGCTGGATTCAAGTGCGTGAAGGTTATCGTTGGGAACCCGAGCGCTGGGAAGATCGCGGGCATCATCGCTATCACTTCGAGCCGGGTCATTGGGAGCGTGAGCGTCATCATCGCGAACATGAACGTTATGAGCATGAGCGGCATGAACATGAACACGGGCATCGGGGAGAGCGTTAAAACTCGGAAACGGTAACTGCCTTCCGGTTTGACACATATCGATACAATTTCCTCCGGCAATAGGACATGTGATTCGGCATAATCATTGCCATGCACACACAAGCCCGCATCTTAATCGTCGATGATGATAGTGAAATCCGTTCGCTGTTGGCCGATTACCTGGAAATCAATGGATTCCAGACATTTTTAGCTGCGGATGGTGACGCAATGTGGCGCGCGCTCAATCAAGAAGCGGTGGATTTGATTGTGCTCGATCTAAGCCTTCCCGGAGAGGATGGTTTGCAGTTATGCCGCAAACTGCGTGTGAAGTCGGAAATCCCTGTGGTCATGTTGACGGCGCGCGGTGAACCACTGGATCGCATTCTCGGTTTGGAGATGGGGGCAGACGACTACTTAGCAAAGCCATTTGAACCGCGTGAATTGCTGGCACGCATACGAAATGTATTGCGTCGACACACGCCTGCGGGAGGTGATGCGCGAGAGGTTCAACGAATCTCTTTCTCGAACTGGACTCTCGATTTGGTGGCGCGGCACTTATTAAATCCTCACGGTACCGCCGTGATGCTCTCGGGTGCCGAGTTCCGCTTGTTAAAAATTTTCCTCAAGCATCCGAACCGAATCTTGAGCCGGGACCAATTGTCGACCTGGACCAAAGGGCGCGACGCTGACCCCTTGGATCGATCAATTGACTTGCAAGTGAGCCGATTACGGCAAAAATTGTCGGATGATGCAAAGAGTCCGGGGTTATTGAAGACGGTGCGCAATGAAGGCTATGTCCTGGCCGCTAGCGTCGATTTGGAGCCTTGATATGCGCGTATTTCTTAACTCAATAGCCGGGCGTGTTTTTTTGATACTGGTTGGCGGCATCCTGACTTCTGCAGCTTTGACCTTGTATCTGGCGAATCGAGAGCGCCACGAATATGCCAATCATATTCGTACTTATTTCGCATCGGAGCGCATGCTGCAAATTGTAACAATGCTGGAGGCGGCGCCAGCTTCTGCCCGAGAGCATATGCTGACCGCCCTTAACCGTAATGGCTTGGTGGCATCCATCGTGCAAACCGCCGATTCCAGCGGCATAGCAGAACCATTATTGGCGGAGCAACTACGGGAACGACTAGGCAACGATTATCGGGTGCAGGCCATGATGGCCAATTGCATGCCGCAAATCACCAATGCCGATGCTTCTGCGAAGAATTTCCCACGTTGCCGATCAGCGAATATCACTTTACGCGATGGCAAGGTCTTGCATTTGGCGCTGCCTCCGCAGCCGGATCGGGGCACTTTTCAAAGAGTGCCGCACTTACTGCTGTATGGCTTGATGTTTGCGGCTTCCCTAAGTTTCTTGGCTTATGTGGTGACCCGGATGGCCACGCGCCCCCTTAGATTATTGTCGTCGGCAGCGGCTGGACTGGGCAACAATCTTGAGAGTCCTCCTTTGGCGGAAGTGGGTCCAACGGAAGTGCGCGAAGCGGCCTCAGCTTTCAATGTGATGCAATCGCAGATCAAGACCTTTATCCAAGAACGCACACAGATGTTGGCTGCAATTACGCATGACCTGCAAACTCCGCTAACACGCTTGCGTTTGCGCCTGGAAAAAGTCCCGGACGAGGAATTGCGAAGGAAGCTCAATGGCGATTTGATGGCGATGCAAGAAATGATTCGCGATGGGCTGGATCTTGCGCGCAGCATGAACACCAGCGGTGAAGCAATGCAGCGCGTTGATTTTGACTCTTTGTTATGTAGCGTGCGCGACGACGCCGTTGAAGCCGGGCAGGATGTGACATGGGATGGGGCAACTGCGACATCCATTTTCGCTATGCCGGGATCAATTCGTCGATGCTTGACGAATATTGTGGATAACGCCGTGATCTATGGTGGGTATGCCCGAATCAATGCGCACAGCGGCAAGGAATATCTCATCGTGCGTATCCACGATGGCGGTCCAGGCATTCCAGAGGAGCATTTGGAAAATGTGTTCGCGCCTTTTTTTCGCCTGGAAGGTTCGCGCTCGCGTGAAACCGGCGGAACGGGGATCGGTCTTTCCATCGCACGCAATATCGCCGAGCAACATGGTGGCGAACTGTATCTGCACAATCACCCTCAGGGCGGGGTTGAGGCTGTTTTGGAGTTGCCCCTGGCCTGCGTTAACATGTAGCCCGAAACTCAGTTTCCTGCTGGGTTGGCAAGGCCATTTTGCAATGCGCCTGGATCACGGATTTCGCGCGTAAACCTCTAAAATACAAAAAGGCGCTTCTTCGGCATGAAAAAGAAAATAATTTGGATCGTTGTCTTGTTGCTTGCTGCGAGCGCCGCTTATTGGTTTTATCGCAAGCCAGCCAGCGCGCCGGCAACTGCGCCAGGGCAGTCCTCTTCCAGCAAAGAATCGAAACGCGGTCGAGGTGCTGACGGCAAGCCCCTCCCAGTGCAAGCGGCATTGACCAAGCTGGGCGATATCGAAGTCTTTATCAATGCGCTGGGCACCGTCACCGCGCGTAATACCGCCACTGTAAAAGCGCGCGTCGATGGTCAGTTGGTGCGCATTGGCTTCCATGAAGGGCAAATGGTCAAGCAAGACCAAGTGCTTGCGGAAATCGATCCGCGCCCGTTCCAGGTGCAGCTCGATCAAGCCAAAGGCCAACTCGCGCGCGACCAAGCCTTATTGATCAATGCCAAACTAGATTTGGAACGCTATCGCGGCCTGCTGGCCAAGGATTCGATTGCGAAGCAACAGGTCGATGCCCAAGATGCCCTGGTGCGCCAATATGAAGGCGTGGTGCAGAGCGATCGCGCCCAAGTGGATAATGCCCAACTGCAACTCGGATTCACGCATATCACAGCGCCGCTATCCGGACGATTGGGATTGCGCCAGATCGACGTCGGCAACATGATCCATGGCAGCGATGCCAATGGCCTCGTGGTGATTACGCAAACGCAGCCGATCAACTTAATCTTCGCCATTCCGGCAGCGGATATTGCGGCCGTGCTTGCGCACTTGCACGCCGGAGAGACTTTGAAGGTCAATGCGCTCGACCGCGATGGCAAGACGCCATTGGCGTCCGGCAAGTTATTGACTGTGGATAACCAAATCGACATAGCCACCGGCACCGTTAAACTCAAGGCCGAATTCGGCAATAGCGACGATAAATTGTTTCCCAACCAATTCGTGAATGCACGTTTGCGCGTGGAGACGCGGCATGGCGCGATCCTGGCGCCGAGCGCTGCAATCCAGCGCGGCACGCAGGGAACATTTGTCTATGTCGTCGGCCCGGAGCAGATGGTAAGCATCCGCCCCGTCACGTTGGGTCTGGTGTCGGGCGATATCGTCGCCATCGAAAAGGGACTCGCTGCTGGTGAGCAAGTCGTGACCGACGGCACCGACAAATTGCGCGACGGCGCCAAAGTTGTGGTGACCACGCCCGGCGCGCGTCCAGGCAAAGCTGGCCCAGGCGCCAGCGCCGCAGGCGGCAGCCCCGAGGAACGGCAAAAGCGTTGGGCGCAGATCAATGCACGCATCGAGCGCGGCGAATTCGGCGAGGAAATCAAGAAGCTCTCCGAACCGGAACGCAAGCAGCGCATGCAGGAAATGCGCCGCCAGCGCGGCGCGGCGACCGATAGCCAGAACGCCCAGTGAATCCGTCGCGCCTGTTCATCCAGCGACCGGTAGCGACAGCGCTACTGATGGTCGCGATTTTGCTGGCGGGGTTGGTCGCGTATCGCGTGCTGCCGATCTCGGCGCTGCCCGAGGTCGATTACCCGACCATCCAAGTCACCACGCTCTACCCCGGCGCCAGCCCGGACGTCATGACCTCGTCCATCACTGCGCCGCTAGAACGCCAGTTCGGCCAAATGCCGGGCCTGAAACAGATGTCGTCGGCCAGCTCGGGCGGCGCCTCGGTCATCACGCTGCAATTCAGCTTGGCGCTGAACTTGGACGTGGCTGAACAGGAAGTGCAGGCGGCGATCAATGCCGCATCTTCCTTCCTGCCCACCGATCTGCCGCTACCGCCGATTTATAGCAAGGTTAATCCGGCCGATGCGCCCATCATCACCTTGGCCATCAGCTCGGCGACGCTGCCCTTGCCCAAGATCGAAGATTTAGTGGATACGCGCCTAGCGCAAAAATTGTCACAAGTGCCGGGCGTCGGTCTGGTCAGCATCGGCGGCGGCCAACGCCCGGCGGTGCGCATCCAGGTCAACCCGAAAGCGCTCGCCGCCAGCGGCATCAATCTCGACGACGTACGCACAGCCATCGGCAACGCCAACGTCAATCTGGCCAAGGGTAGCTTCGACGGCCCGCTACGCGCCTCGACCCTGGACGCCAACGATCAGCTCAAATCCGCCGCCGAGTACCGCGACCTGATCATCGCCTTTAAAAACGGGGCACCGATTCGCTTATCCGACATTGCGGACATCATCGATGGTGCCGAGAATTCGCGGCTCGCGGCCTGGGCCAACCAAGCCCCGGCGATCCTTCTTAATATCCAGCGCCAGCCCGGAGCGAATGTCATCGAGACCGTCGATCGCATCCAGAAAATCCTGCCGCAATTACAAGCAGCGCTGCCGGGCACGGTAGAGGTGAAGCTGCTCACCGATCGCACCACCACTATCCGCGCCTCGGTGCACGACGTGCAGTTCGAGCTGCTGCTGGCTGTGGCGCTGGTGGTGATGGTGATTTTCGTGTTCCTGCGCAATGTACCGGCCACACTGATCCCCGGCGTCGCCGTGCCGCTGTCCTTGGTCGGCACTTTCGGCGTGATGTATCTAGCGGGTTTTTCCATCAACAATCTGACGCTAATGGCACTGACCATCGCCACTGGTTTCGTGGTCGATGACGCCATCGTGATGATCGAAAATATCTCGCGCTATGTTGAGGCCGGCGAGCCGCCAATGCAGGCGGCGTTAAAGGGCTCCAAGCAAATCGGCTTTACCATCATCTCGCTGACGTTCTCGCTGATCGCAGTATTGATCCCGCTGCTGTTCATGGGCGATGTCGTCGGTCGCTTGTTTCGCGAATTCGCCATCACCCTGGCGGTGTCCATCCTGATCTCGGCTGTGGTGTCGCTGACGCTGACGCCGATGATGTGCGCGCGCTTGCTGCACCATACACCACCGGAGCAACGCGGACGTTTTGATCGTGCCGCCGGCGCGTTTTTCGAGCGCATCATCGCGCGCTACGGCGTATGGCTGAATTGGGTGCTGGATCGCCAAGGCGCGACGCTGCTGGTCGCCGCTGGTACTTTGGCGTTGACGGTGCTGTTGTACGCTGTCGTGCCCAAGGGCTTTTTTCCGGTGCAGGATACCGGCGTGATCCAGGCCATTACCGAGGCGCCGCAGTCGATTTCTTTCGCCGCCATGGCGGAGCGCCAGCAAGCCGTGGCCGATGCTGTGCTGGCCGACCCGGCGGTGCTGAGTTTGTCATCCTTCATCGGCGTCGATGGTGCAAATATCACGCTGAATAGCGGACGCATGCTCATCAATTTAAAGCCCAAGGCAGCACGCGACGCCGATGCCAGCGGCGTTATCCGCCGTTTACAAACACGGCTCGACAAGCTGAGCGGCATCACCACGTATATGCAGCCGGTGCAGGACCTCACCATCGAAGATCGCGTCAGCCGCACGCAATACCAGTACAGCATGCAAGATGCCAATCCGGACGAACTCGCACTGTGGTCGCCCAAGCTGGTGGAGCGCTTGCGCAGTCTGCCGCAGTTGCTGGATGTCGCCAGCGACACCCAAGATCACGGCTTGCAGGCCTACGTCGAAATCGACCGTGGCAGTGCAGGGCGGCTTGGCATCACACCAGCAGCCATTGATAACGCGCTCTACAACGCTTTCGGCCAGCGCCTGATTTCCACCATCTTCACCCAGTCAAATTTGTATCGCGTCGTGCTTGAGGTCAAGCCGGAATTTCAGCAAGGTATGACTGCGTTGGATAACATTTATGTTGTCTCGCCTAGCGGCAACCAAGTGCCGTTATCGTCCATCGCACAGGTGACGGAAAAGCCCACCCAGCTTGCCATCAATCACATCAGCCAGTTTCCCGCCACGACGATATCCTTTAACCTCGCGCCCGGCGTGGCACTTGGCGATGCCGTATCTGCTATCCGCGATGCAACTGCGGCACTCGACATGCCAGCCAGCATCGAGACTGGTTTTCAGGGAGCGGCACAGGCGTTCCAGGCCTCGTTGTCCAACACACTGTTGTTGATCCTCGCCGCCATTGTCACCATGTATATCGTGCTCGGCGTGTTGTACGAGAGCTACATCCATCCAGTCACGATCCTTTCGACCTTGCCCTCGGCCGCCGTCGGCGCTCTGTTGGCGCTGCTCGTATCGGGCAACGATCTCGGCATCATTTCCATCATTGGTATTATTTTGCTGATTGGCATCGTCAAGAAAAACGCCATCATGATGATCGACTTTGCGCTCGATGCCGAACGCGAACACGGCAAGTCGCCACGCGAGGCGATCTACGAGGCCTGTCTGCTGCGCTTCCGTCCTATTCTGATGACCACGTTGTCGGCGCTGCTGGGTGCATTGCCGCTCATGCTGGGCACGGGCGTTGGTTCCGAGTTGCGCCATCCCTTGGGCATCACCATGGTCGGCGGTTTGCTGCTGAGCCAAGTGCTGACCTTGTTTACGACACCGGTCATCTATCTCGCTTTTGACCGCTTGGCGCGGCGGCGCAGGCCATGAATTTTTCCGCCATCTTCATCAACCGACCGGTGGCGACCACACTGCTGACGTTGGGTGTGAGCTTGGCCGGCATTATGTCGTTTGCGCTACTGCCAGTGGCGCCGTTACCGCAGGTGGATTTTCCGACTATATCGGTGCAGGCTGCGCTGCCTGGTGCGAGTCCCGAGACCATGGCTTCCACCGTGGCTACGCCACTTGAACGCGCGCTCGGCACCATCGCCGGCGTCACCGAGATCACTTCCAGTAGTTCGCTCGGCAACACTCGCGTCACCTCGCAGTTCGACTTGTCGCGCAATATCGACGGGGCCGCGCGCGACGTGCAGGCGGCGCTCAACGCCGCGCGTACGCTGTTGCCGACCGGCCTGCCGAGCAACCCGACCTACCGCAAGGATAATCCGGCGGATGCGCCTATCATCATTCTGTCGCTGACCTCGGCCACGCTGTCGCGCGGCCAGATGTACGACGCCGCCTCGACTATCTTGGCGCAGAAAATTTCACAGCTCGATGGGATCGGTCAGGTCACGGTGGGCGGTTCTTCGTTGCCGGCAGTGCGCGTCGAATTGAATCCCCCGGTCATGAACCAACTCGGCATTGGTGCCGAGGACGTGCGTAACGCCATCGTCGCCACCAATGCCAATCGACCCAAGGGCGCGTTCGAGGACGGCGAGCATCACTTGCAGATTCTCGCCAACGATCAGGCCAAGACCGCCGCCGAATACATCCCGGTGATTGTCGCTTACCGCAACGGCGCTGCCGTGCGTATCGGCGATGTCGCTAACGTGCTGGATGCGGAGCAGGACGTACGCAATGCCGGTTTGTTCAACGGCAAGCCCGCCGTGGTCTTGATTATCCGGCGCCAGCCTGGGGCTAACATCATCGACACCGTGGATCGCGTGCGCGCTTTGTTGCCGCAATTGCGAGCTTCCATTCCTGGCGCTATCGATTTGAATGTCGTGATGGATCGCACCCCGACTATTCGCGGCTCGCTGCATGAAGTCGAGCGCACTTTAATTATTTCTGTATTCCTGGTGGTGCTGGTGGTATTCCTGTTCCTGCGCAATGCGCGGGCAGCGTTGATTGCCAGCGTGGTGGTGCCGGTGTCGCTGGTTGGCACCTTCGCCGTCATGTACTTTGCCGGCTATAGCTTGAATACGCTGTCGCTGATGGCGCTGACCATTGCCACCGGCTTCGTGGTGGATGATGCAGTGGTGGTGCTGGAGAATGTATCGCGGCATATCGATAATGGTTTTTCACCCTACGATGCCGCATTGCGTGGTGTGCGTGAGGTCGGCTTTACCGTGCTGTCGATGAGCTTGTCGCTGATTGCCGTCTTCATCCCGATCCTATTGATGGGCGGTATTATCGGACGGCTATTCCGCGAATTCGCAGTCACGCTGTCTGCTGCGATTTTGGTCTCGCTGGCGATGTCGTTGACGCTAACGCCGATGATGTGTGCGTACCTGCTAAAACCGCGTGGCGAAGAAAAGCACGGCTGGTTTTATCGCGCCAGCGAACGTATTTTTAGCGCTACGCTGAATGGCTATCGCATCACGCTCGACTGGGCCTTGGCGCACGGACGCATCATGCTGCTGTTACTTGCGGTTACCATCGGCTGCAACTTTTACCTCTACGGCATCGTGCCGAAAGGTTTCTTTCCGCAGCAAGATATCGGACGGCTCACCGGCAACATTCAAGCCGACCAAAGCATTTCTTTCCAGGCTATGCGCGAAAAATTGGTGAATTACGTCGAGATCGTGCGCGCAGATCCGGCAGTGGCCAATGTCGTTGCTTTTACTGGTGGCGGCCAGCGCAATTCGGGTTTTATGTTCGTGTCGCTGAAGCCACTCGCCGAGCGGCAGATTTCCGCCGACAAAGTCATTGCGCGGTTGCGCCCGAAGCTGGGACGCGAGCCAGGTTCCAGCTTGTTCCTGCAACCGCAACAAGATATCCGCGTCGGCGGTCGCCCCACCAATGCCCAATACCAATACACGCTGCAAGCCGATACGATTGAAGAATTGCGCGAGTGGGGGCCGCACATCCGCCAGGCCCTGAGCCAGGTGCCGCAGCTCATCGATGTCAATACCGATCAACAAGACAAGGGTTTGCAGACCAGTCTGGTGGTGGATCGCGATGCCGCCACGCGGCTCGGCATTCCGATGCGATTGATTGATGCCACGCTCAACGATTTATTCGGCCAGCGCCAAGTATCAACGATCTTTAATCCGCTCAATCAATACCGTGTGGTGATGGAAGCCGCGCCGCAATATTGGCAGAGCCCGGAAGCGCTGAAGGACGTATTTGTCATCACATCCAAGGCGGTTCAGGTGCCGCTGGCCGCATTCGCGCATTACGAAGCGACCGCAACGCCGCTGGCGGTGAATCACCAGGGACAATTCGCCGCATCGACGATTTCCTTCAACCTGCCGGCGGGCGTTTCGCTTTCCGACGCTACGCGCTCCATTGACGATGCCATGCTCAAGATCGGCGTGCCGAGTTCGGTGCATGGCAGCTTCCAGGGCACAGCCAAGGCGTTCCAAGCCTCCCTGGATAACCAACCGCTGTTGATTTTGGCGGCGATTGTGGCGGTCTATCTGGTGCTGGGCATGCTGTACGAGAGCTTGGTGCATCCGTTGACCATTCTTTCCACGTTGCCCTCAGCCGGTGTTGGTGCGATTATGGCGCTGCTCGTCTTTGATATCGAATTTTCCATCATCGCGCTGATCGGCGTCATTCTGCTGATCGGTATCGTCAAGAAAAACGCCATCATGATGATCGACTTCGCCATCGACGTCGAACGGCGCGAGGGTATTTCACCGCAGGAGGCGATCCGCCAGGCCTGCTTGTTGCGCTTTCGCCCGATCATGATGACCACCATGGCGGCCTTGTTCGGCGCGATCCCCTTGGCCATTGGTTTTTCTGACGGCGCGGAATTTCGTCGGCCGCTCGGCATCGCCATCGTCGGCGGCCTGATCCTGAGCCAACTGCTGACCCTCTACACCACACCAGTAATCTATCTTTACCTCGACCGTTTTCGGCTGTGGTGTTTGCGCATTTGGCCGTGGTCTCGTGCCGCACGCATAGCAAAACCAGAATTAACGGAAAGCGCTACATGAAAACTTATATCGCATTGCTTGTTTTGCTAACACTAACCGGCTGTACAGTCGGGCCGAACTACCAGCGGCCAGAGGTCGCAACGCCAAGCGCTTATAAAGAAGCGCGCGACTGGAAAGCTGCCGAGCCGCAGGACCAAGCGCCGCGCGGCAATTGGTGGGAAATTTACGGCGATATGGAATTGAATAGTTTGGTAGCGCAAGTCGCGCTATCCAACCAAAACGTACTTGCCGCCGCCGCGCAATATCGGCAATCGCTGGCTTCTCTGGGTGTGGCACAAGCGGTCTATTTGCCAACGCTGAATGCGAATGCGTCGGCCAGCCGCGCCAAGGGCACATCGGCATCGCCAACGGAAGGAACCACGGTGATTTCTGGTGCACCGATCCGCAATACCACAAGGCTTTCACTCAGTGCCAGTTGGGAGGCGGATATCTGGGGGCGCATCGGACGCAATGTCGAATCGAACCAAGCTACAGCCCAGGCCAGCGATGCCGATTTGCATGCTGCTTTACTCTCCGCGCAAGCGACCCTGGTGCAGAATTATTTCCAATTGCGGGCCAACGATGCGCAGCAGCGCCTACTACAGCAAACCATCACCGCCTACGCGCGCTCATTGGAGATCACCAAGAACCGCTATGAAGCGGGCGTTGCCGGTCGCGTGGATGTCGCGCAAGCTGCGGCACAACTACAATCAACCCAGGCGCAGGACATTGACCTGCGTATTCAGCGCGCACAATTTGAACATGCCATCGCAGTGCTGATCGGCAAAGCGCCGGCTGACTTCGCACTCAAAGCGACGGATAAATTGCCGACACTACCATTGCTGCCAGCCGCATTGCCCGCTACATTGCTAGAGCGTCGCCCCGACATCGCGGGCGCCGAACGGCGCATGGCTGCGGCCAATGCGCAGATCGGCGTGGCACAAGCGGCATTTTTTCCAGCGCTGACGTTTAGCGGTACTGGAGGCTATCAAGGTTCAAGTCTCTCGCATCTATTGACGCTACCGAATCGCTTTTGGTCCATCGGCCCGGCGCTCGCGCTCAGCCTGTTCGATGGCGGCGCGCGCACGGCGCAGAAAGAATCTGCCGTCGCAAGCTATGATAAAAATGTCGCCACCTATCGCCAGACGGTACTCAGCGCATTTCAGGAAGTCGAAGACAACATCGCCGCGCTGCACCATTTGCAGGACGAAGCGGCGGCGCAACAATCCGCAACACAGTTCGCTGCGGAATCTCTGGCCTTGACCGAAAACCAATATCAGGCCGGCACCGTGAGTTACCTCAACGTGGTCATCGCCCAGGCAACGGCATTGAGCGCACAACGCAGCAGCCTCGACATCGCCGCGCGCCGGCTACTGTCCAATGCGGTGTTGATCAAGGCGCTGGGCGGAGATTGGCGTGTGGGGACGAAATGATGGTTGGCGCCGTTAGGAAAGGTCTGCAAAAGGACGTCATGCCCGCGTAGGCGGGGATCCAGGGGTTTAAAATACAAGGCAAATCAGCACTGAACTGGATGCCTGTCTGCGCGGGCATGACGGGGCTGGACTTTTGCAAAGGAACCTAGAAAACTGGAAACTATTATTGTTTATTCTCGGTTCTTGGGTTTGTCGCATACGGTATTATGAATCATCACAGGCATCCACTTGCCAATGACTAATCGAGCCTGATTATCACCTCTTAATACGATATCCCCTTCCTTAATTGGTTGACCCGGCGTTCCATCTGGATTGGAATACCTTTCTCCTGGAACATACTCATTGAATCCCCACATCGGTGCCTGCACAGTTTCTGGGATATCGCTAATAACGACAGACTTCACTCCATGCGCATCATGGGAAAGACCATTAGCATCAGTGAAAGTTACCTCAAAGGTTGAACTGCCCCAACCTTCAGAAACCACACGCATATATTCACCACAGGAGTAGACAGTTTGCTGATTGCCCTTGTCGTCCCGCAATGTTATTTCTTTCTGGCTGATTTCATAGCCACAACCAGCAAGGGTGAGTGAGGCCCGATTTTCTG
>Ga0315270_10000001_pt1 | contig 150388 bp, 146 predicted proteins | sample C1_bottom_MG_FD_204932 | JGI IMG/M metagenome (GOLD analysis project Ga0315270, IMG submission 204932) | Sediment microbial communities from Yellowstone Lake, YNP, Wyoming, USA - C1_bottom | ecosystem: Environmental > Aquatic > Freshwater > Lake > Sediment | place: USA: Wyoming | collected... | reverse complement strand
GAATTGCAGTGAAGATAACTTTAGAAAAGACAGGGTGCGTAAAATGAAAAGCGGCGTTGGACTTGAAATAATTCTACCCAGGGCTGAACAGGGCGTTCAGAATTGGGTTTTTCTACAGCGTCGTTAGAAATTATGTCATCCAAAGCGATCCCCTGGAAAAATATTGCTCTACTGACCTTCCCGCTATGGGGCACAGTATTAACTGTTTGGCTCGCATGCATAACAAAAACAGGGGACTTCGCTATTTTCTTAGGGATGTTGGCTGGTGTTGCGAGTGGCTCAGCAATTTTTTTATCACCAAATTTAAGCGTTTTTGAAAAAATAATACTTAGCCTTGCGTACTATTTTATTGGCGTATTCGTTGTGTTTTTTATTGGCTGGATTTCGCTATGCTGGTTTTGTCCTTCATGCCACTAATATTTCTAACCCTCCGGTCGAGTGGGACCGCCAACCAGCTGCGCTGGTTGGTTCCCTCCGCGGCTTCGCCGCTCCGGCGGCCCCTCACCTAATACGTTGAGGCTGTAGAAAAACTCTTTTCTGAGTGACCGTTATTAGCGACATTTCCGACCTTACTCAGACGTGGCTCGAATGCCCGCTCATGGCACTGAACCGTCTTTATTCGCCGCGACGCGGGCAGAAAAATCAACCGCATCTACTTTTAATGCGCTTGCCGCAGTTGCTGTAAACGTTGGTCTACAAAAGTTTGTAGCTCGGGGGTCAGGCCGTTGCTGGCGCGTGCGCGGGTAAATGCTTGCTCGGCTTCGGCGTTGCGTTTTTCGGCTTGTAGGGAGATGCCTAGGCCCATCAGCCAATTGGCGCGCTTGGCTTGTATTTTAAGTGCAGCTTGAAATTCGGTGATGGCTTCAGCGTGGCGTCCGAGGCGTTGCAGTAGGGCGGCATGCAGGCCATGGAATTCAGCGTTATTGCTGGCTTGTGGGGCGTATTCTTCGATGGTGGACAGGGCGGCTGCCGGGTCGCCGCGTTCCAGTTGCACGCTGGCCAAGGCGGTCGCGAGCGGCACGATGGCGTGATTCAGTTTCAGCCCATCGCGCAATATTTGTTCGGCTTGGGTGTAGCGTTTGTCCGGCAAGAAAATGCCCAGCAAGGCTTGGCGCGCGGCGAGGTGTTTGGGGTCTAGGCGCAGGGCTTCTTCCAGCGCTGTTTGAGCGTCTTGGGTGCGGCCTTGCGCGACCAAGGTCAGGGCTTCGCGATAACTGAAATCGGCTTGCTGTTCTTTGGAGACATGTTTGATGCCGGCCGCGTTGTCGGTTGTGTGATGTGCCTTGCTGCTGTCTGTCGATTCATCGTGTGCCGGTAATAAAAATTTCTGGCTAGTTTTGTTGGATTTTTCGCTCTCGGGTTTGACCGATTTAAGCTTGGGTTCAGGGATCGGGGTCGGTGCAGGTATCGGCGTGGGCGCTACATTAATCGGACGAATTTCTTCCGCAGGTGGGGGCGCATCCAAGGCGGCGGTCGCTTGCAATTGCAAAGTCGTGGGCGGGTTGAGCGCGCTTTGTGCAGCGCTTGGGATTGCAGCAAGCGGACGTGCTCTTGGTCGCGGGCTGTTGTTGCGCTGACTATAAGCGCTCCACCAAAACCAAACTGCGGCGAACCCGGCGACTAACAGCAACAGCAGGAATAAAAGCCGGGTGCGCATGGGCGTTCTTGGCAAATGCGCCGGCACCGCACGCACGATACCCGGTAGTCTGTCTTGCACCGTGGTGTCGTGGCGCTCGTCCAGCTCCAACAACATACGGTTGATGACGCTCATCGCGCCAGTATCCATCCGCCCACGCCGAGCCCGATGCTCAGTAGGCCCAGGGCGATCCACCACCATTGTTTGTTGTTTTTGACGATGGCGGCCGGCGTGTCGGAGGCCGCCACGCGAACATGTTTTTCATCGACTTGTTGCTTGCCTTGGCCGAATACCAACAGCAGCGATTTATGGCACAGGATATTGATCACGCGCGGCGTGCCGCCGCTGGCTTGATAAATGGCGTTGAGCGCGCCTTGCGTGAACAAGGTACCGCCGGCATGGCCGGCAACTGTCAGGCGGTGTGCGACGTAATAATCCAGCTCGGTGCGCGTCAAGGGTGCAAGCGTATAGTGAAATGCGATGCGTTGTTTGAGTTGGCGCAGCGATGGCAGGTTGAGTTTTTCGTCCAACTCGGGCTGGCCGAACAGCACCACTTGCAGCAGTTTGCGTTTTTCCGTTTCCAGATTGGAGAGCAAGCGCAAGGCTTCCAAGGTTTCGATCGGCATGGCTTGCGCCTCGTCCAGCGAGATCACCACGCGTTTGCCTTGACGCGCGAATTCGAGCAGGGCCAGCGTCAGCGCTTTCAACATCAGGTGCTGATCCAGGTCGCGCCGCACCTTGAGCTTCAACTCGTCGGCCAGCGCCGCCAGCAGCGTCTTGGGTTCCAGATAGGGATTGGGAATGTAGGCAGAGATGTAACTGTCACCCAGGCTGGCGAGAAATTTGCGGCATAGCAGGGTCTTGCCGGTGCCGACCTCGCCGGTGATCTTGATGAAGCCTTCGCCGTTCCGGACAGCGATCAGCAGGGTGTTGAGGGCTTCTTGAAATGCGCCCGAGGCAAAGGAGAAGGCCGTGTCGGGTGTGATGGAGAACGGCGTCTCGCGTAATCCAAAATGTTTTTTATACATGTCGCTCACCGCATTGATTGCGGGGAATTATACCGGCTTTGCATCCGCATACGATTGATCTGGTCAGGTGAGGTTTGAATTATAAAAATCTTGAGCCGCAGAGGACGCAGTGGACGCGGAGGAAAGGCAAAACCAAGGCGTTGGATTTGCGTTGCTTGCTGGGCGAGCGTGCTTGTTTCGCTTGGGTTATGCACTACTCTGCGTCCTCTGCGGTGAATATCCTTTTTTCGGGGTTGGAGCACTAGGGCTTGGGCGCGCCCGTTTGTTGCAGTTTTTGCAAGTTGCGCTGTGTGTCGAGCAGGTTTTGCGACCAAGTCTCTGCGCTCTTGACTACAGTCGGCTTGAGGAGAATCACCAGCTCGCTTTTGCTCACGCTGCGGTTGCTGCGACGGAACAAATTACCCAGCAGCGGCGCATCGCCCGCGCCTGGAACCTGCGAGTTGGAATCGGAAGAGGAGGATCGCATCAGCCCGCCGATGGCGATCACTTGGCCGTCCAGTGCGCGCACGATGCTGTCGGTCTCGCTCACGGCGCTGGAGGCCAGCGGCAGGTTGAGCGTGCCAGAGGAGCCCAGGTTGATTTCGCGATTCTTGCTGGTGACATCGCTCACCGAAGGATGGATGTGCAAGGTGATGTTGCTGTGCTCGTCGATCTGCGGCGTGACATCCAGCGCAATGCCGGAGAAGAAAGGTTGCAGCGTGACATTCGGCGTCGAGGTCGTGGTGGTGCCGGTGGTCGTGGTGGTGCTGACGTTGGTGACAAAAAATTCGTCGGTACCGACTTTCAGTACGGCCTTTTGATTGTTGAGCGTGGCAATGCGCGGGCTGGAGAGCACCGAGACTGCGCCCTGTGTTTCCAAAAATTCCAGTAGCGCGGCAAAGCTGGTGGTGCGCAAGGCTAGACCAAATATGCCGCCAGTGGTGGCGCCGGCCGCGCTCGACAGGCCGCCGCCGAGCAAGCCGGAGAGCGTGGTGTTGGCGGCCAGCTCGCCGTTGGGCAGGGTCACACTTTGCCCGTTGGCGCCAATGCCGCCGGTGAATTGACGGGCGTTATTGAACCCCGCCCAATTGATGCCGGACTGCGAACCATCGCTCAAGTGCACCTCGATGATTTTTGCTTCGAGGATGACTTGTCGATCGACGGAAATTTGCGTGGCGCGTAAATAATTTTCCACCGAGCGTATTTCCGGCGGCATGGCCTTGACCACGACCACGCCGGATTGTGGGCTCATCACCACGGAGCGCCCGCCTTCCTTGCCGACAATCACGGCCAGCACCGCTTGCAACTCGCTCCAAAAATCGCTGTTGGAGGTGGTGGAGATTTTGCTGCTTTGCAAGGCGGTAGCGGTGGTGCTGGGCGAGGTGGTAGCGCCACTGGTGGTGGCGCCGCCTGCCGAACTGCTGGTGATGGAACCGGAGGTGACGTTGATTTCTGAAGTGCCCTTGCGTTGCGATGTCAGATAGTTGACTTGAAACACATGGGTTTGCAAGGTCAGCGGCTGGACATAAATGCGATTGCCGTCGAAGCGAAAATCGTAACCATACAGCTCGCGGATTACGTTCATGGCTTCTAATACTGTGACGTCTTTCAGATTGACGGTGATCGAGCCGCTGACTTCGGGATGTACCAGCATGCTGTAAGGCGTGCCGGAGACGATGCTGTTGAATACTTGGATGGCCGGTGCATTGTTGACCACCAAGTCGAATTTGGTTTCGGCGGGCTGCGCGCCGGGTGCAGGGATGTCAATTTTCAACGGCGGTAGCAGCGCGCGCTCGACGGCGTCTTGGTCTTTGCGTTTTTCGTTATTGCGCGTCGCTTCGGCGACCGCAGCGTTGATTTGGTCCAGCGTGGTGGGGCGCTTTTCGGGTGGCGTTTGGCAGGCTGCTAGTGGCAGCGCCAGTATCCAGATTAACTTCTTCATTCGGTTTCCTTCCGTGTACGCTTGCTTGCGGGTGCCGTACGTTTTTTTGCCCGATCCGGGGCGTTGCTGCGTTTGTCGGCTTCTGGGAACAGTTTGAGTTCTTGTACGCCGCCCGGCCCGCGCATCCAGAGTCGGTCTTCGTCAATGCGCGTGACGACGGCATCGGCGATTTTGGAGCCGATGCGCACGTTTTGGCCGTCGACTAGGGCGCTGCGCACGCCGCCTTGGCTGCGGATTGCTTGTAGTTGTGGGCCGCTAGGGACTGCTTCGGTTTGTGTGGCAGCATTCCAGCCGAGCGCCGGGCGCGTTGGATCGGGTAGTGTGTCTGCGTGCGCGGAGGTATATGCGCCTAGGTAGCACAGGGATAAGAGTATTAAACGGAGAGCCATGTCTTATCCAAACTTAAGGTGAATAAAGTTAGCGTGAGGCGCGAGGTGGGGTAGGCCTGTGTCGATAGGCTCGCCTCGCTCCAATACACGCGCCATGGCATGTGCTCTAAGGCGGATAGATAGGCCATCAAATCGGCATAGCTGCCCTCGACGCTGATTTCTACGCCATGCCGGTACAGGCCTAGCGCTGCGTCGTTATTGGTTTTAGGCGTCGTGGTCGACTTGGCCGGTTCCAACAGCGCGCTGGCAGGCAGAGTCTTGATGCCGACCAATTTTAGCCGGGTATTCTTGCCCAGTAATTCTTGCAGCAGCAAGCCCATGCGATCCGCGCTCACCAAGCCTTGGCGCGCATTCGCCAGGGCGGCGTAGGCGCTGCTGCGTTGCGCCTCCAGTTGCGCTAGGTGTAGTTTGTTGGGCGCATCCGGGTCGATTTTTGCCGCTTCCGCCAGCGCGCTCATTTGCGTTTCCAGGGCTTGGGTCTGGGCTTGGGTCTGCATCAGTTTTTGCGTCAGCAATTTTTGTTTTGTCAGCAGTGGATCCAAGGCGCTGTTTACGCCTAAGGCGATCAACACGGCTGCCAGCATTAAGAAAATCAGCAGACGTTCGCGCAGGCTCATGGCATCCAGGCGTTCGCGATACGCGATCAACTTGGCTTTCATGGCTTTGCTCCTGCTTTATCTGCTGGTAATGCGCTTTGCAAGGTGAATTCGATGTAGTGCGGGGTGTCGGCGGATTTTTGTTCTGGGCCCTTTGCGGCCTCCGGCTGGCGCATTTCAAGCATGCTGAATTGACGCCCTTGCAGCGCCGGCTCGGCGCTCAGGCGGCGGATATAGGTCGGCACCAGTTGTGCTTGCAACGCGCGACCGCTGATGCGCATTTCGCCACTACCGATGCTGAATTGGGTGAGCCACAATCCATCCACGATTTGTCGCGCCAATGCTTGGAAGTAGGGTGAAAAACCACGGCTATCCAGCAAGCCGCTTTGCTGTAGTGCCTGTTGCGCCTGCACCATGGTTTTTAGTTCGGTCTCGGCTTTACGGATGCGTTGTTCCAGTGCTGCGCTTTTGCTGCGCGGATTGAATTGCTGTGCGAGCCGTCCGACCCGTGCTTGGGCGCTCTCCAGGCGCTTGGCGCTGATTTCCGTCGCCGTTTGCAAGTTGGCGACCTGATAGCGTGCATAAGCATAAAACGCTAGCATGCCCAGCAGCAATATCCCCAGGGCTTGCGCCATGGTGGCGGCGGAAAAATATTTTTTCTGTCGCAGCAAGATCGGATTGTAGAGATTGATTTGCTGGCTCATGGCGCGCGCTCCTCGTGGCGCAGCGCTGCGCCCAGCGTCAAGAAAAAGCGCGCCTGGTTATTCAGCGCGCCCACTGCCGGAACGCGCGAAAAATCGAAGATATCATTCAGGTCCAACACCGAGACCGCGACCGAAAGGTTTTGCGTCAGGTATATGCGCAGGCCATCCATGTCCGGCAGGTGCGCCAGCCATAAGCGGGAAATATGAATGAACTGGAATTGGCGTTCGATGTTGTCGAGCGAGCGCTGTAGCTCCAAGGCAATACGGTCGAATTGCGTTTGCTGCTCTTCGGCGTCACCTTGCGCCAGTTGCCGCCAGCCAATATCGAGGTGACGTGCCATGTACAGTTCGCCATGATAAGTCACGGTCAATAGGCCGCTGTCCTCGCTAAAGGAAATCATTGCAAGGCCGCGCCCCGGTTCTTCCAAACGTGCGGCGATATTGCGTTGCGCCATTTCCGGAATGTCGATGACTTCCAACGGAATATGGGCGCTGTGGAATTGATTGACGTGCTGTTCGATGGTGCTGTTGCGTGCGGCGATCGCGTACATCGAATGGGTGCGCACTACGCCGCTTTTATCTGGCGGGATATCCAGCACATCCAACGTGGCGTCGTCGATATGAAAATCCAGCAAATCTTTCACGCGCCAGCGCAACGCGGTTTTGATCTCGGCGGCGGGTACATTGGGCGCTTCCACCACCAGCATTTGGTATTCGCGCGGGGCGAGCAAAACGCTACAGTGGTAGCGCGCCAGATGCATTTCTTTGGCGGCCTTGTCGAGTAATTTGGCGTGCTTGCCATCGTCGGCGGTAACGCCACACACCGTCACCACCGGCTTGTCGTCGCCGGCGGCCTGCACATGCGCCAAGCACAAGCCTTCCGGGACGTAGCTTATCGCCATCCACCCGGACTGCTGCAGCGCGTTACCGAAAAGTTTGCTTAACATAGGTTGACAATTATGGAATCTACTTGAACTTATAGCATTAAGTTGTTGTTGTCAAATGATTTAATCTTTGGATTAATGCCTAATAATTTTCGCGTTGATAGATGAGCGGGCCACCCTTATAGATGCCGAAAGTGGCGCGCGTTGTGCCACTCGGCAAATAGCCTGGGGCATTGGTTTGCAAGTCCACGCTGCCGTTGTTACCCACGCCTGGCGCAGATAGATTGATTTGCCCGAGGCCATTGATGAAGCTTGGCGGAGTGACCAGCGTCTCGCCGCTGTTTAAATTGACCTGATAGTTGCTGAGTAAGATGTTGGCTGCGCCGAGCGTGGTGTCGTTGTCGTCGCGATTGGTGATGTAGCCGGCGCCATTCCAGTATTGCGTGGCGACCGGCACTGGCAACGCTAGCAATTCCGAGCCGTGGGCGTTGGAGAGGTGCATGCGGCCATAGCGCATGCTGGTTGTGCCGAGCAAGCTATGGTCGTTGCCGGCGATGGCGATATCGGTATCCAGATCGAAAGCGCTCATGCCTGCACCGTCTGCATCGACTGGCGCAATACCTACGCGCAAGGTGTTATATGGTCCATCCGGCGTTGCACCGCGCGTGAAGGTGAGCGGTGCGACGATATTCGACGCCACGCCCAATACGAAGCTGCCGCTAGCGGCAGCTGGGATGCTCAAGCGCGCACTCAAAAAATTCGTGCCATCCACTGCACCGAAGCCCAGCGGGTTGCCGGCTGCAGCCAGGTTCAGTTTGGCATATGCGCCGCGGTAATTCTGTGTCGTGCTGTTGTTGAGCGCTTGCGCCGTGAGGCTGAGTTGTGCGTTGAGGCGTTCGCCCATGTAAGTGAAAATACAGGCGAGGCAGGCGGTGTCGGCGCGATTCAGCAAGGGGTTGCTCGGGTGCGGCGTGAGGCCGAAGTGGTGCGCATAAAAACGCCCGACATTGGCGCTGGATGTGCCCGTGACGGCAACGCCGCTACCCAGATAATTACCACTCAACAAGCTGGGCGTGAGGGTGACGATGCCGACTTCGTTCCATGTGAATGTCGTGCCGCTCGCTACGCCATTGTTGAATACGCTGAATGCACCATTCACGGCGGGGTTGTTGATGAGGTCGGGATCGGTCAGAAGGGTGGTGGCGAGGCGCACGCTTTCGGCTGGCGTTTCGCGACCAAAATTTGGGGTGGTGTTACCGAGCGTATTGACGGCGCGCACGCTGGCGCTGAAATTTTCTCCGGCACGCACGAATTTAGCGCCGGCGGCGTTTCCGGCCCCTGGGTTGGGAAAATTGTCGTTGCTGCGCTGAATATTTGAAAGTACAAAACTCGCTGGATAAGATACAAATTGACCGTTGCCTCGTGTGCTGGTGATTACGTCGGTGGCGTCTAGCGTAAGGCGACCAACATCGGCGTAGTTCAAGCTGAAAGTGGCGACCCCGTTGACGAAAATTAGCATTAGCGTGGTGGGGCTAGCGGCGTTGTTGCTAATCGCTGTGCCGTTGATGCTGCTGGATTGCGTGCCGCTATTTGGATTGGTGTAGCTGGTGAAAAAACGCAGGCTACGGTTGCCATTGAGGGTGCCGTTACAGGTGCTGTCAGTGGCGCGCACGGTGGCGGCGTTGGTGCCGCCAGCAGCCGGGAAATTGGGCAGGGTCAAGGTCAGGCCGCTGGCGCTGAATGTGATGCTGCAACTGGTGCTGCCGTCCTTGATATTGCGGCAGCTGACGGGTGGGCTGCCGGTCGGAACTGGCGACACCGTGGCGTTTAAGGTGTAGTTGCCTGGGGTTGTCGGGCTGATGGTGCCGGTTCCGCTGCCGGAGCTGCCGATGTTGTACACGCTGCCGTTGGGCGAGAGTGTGCCAGTGATGCCGCCTGTGGTGTAAAGCGTGCTGCAAGCGGCATCGGCGCAGGCACGCAACGTGACGGTCTTGGCTGCGCAAGTGATGCCTGCGCCGTCATGCGTAATTTCGATGTGATGTGGCGCCGCGACGGCTGCACGCAGGGCTATGCTGACGGTTGCGCCGCTATCGGGATTGGCCGCAGCAGTGGCGATTTTCTGGCCCGTATTGCTGGGAATGCCGAGCAAGAGATCGTTCATTTCCAGCGCAATGCCGGAACTGCCGGCCGCGCCGGAAATGACGTCGACGCGTTCGCTCATACCGGTGGGCGGAGTCCAATTGCGGGCGCTGGTGAATTCATGCACCGTGACCAGCATGTCGGCGGTGTAGTTGGTGAGGACGTTGGGTGCGGCATGGGTGCGCGCGCTGATTGTGGCTGCCTTGGCTGAGGCATCGATCGGTGCGGCATTGTCTACGCCGCTGTAGGTCACGATGCCTCCGACTGCACCGGCATGGCCGTTGGTCAGAATCCAGGTATAGCTCGTTGGCTCAGTCGCGCCGGCCACATGATAGTACGTTGATAGCACGCTAGATGTGGCGGCTGGCTGTTGTTGCGATTGAATCAAGATCCATCCGCTGGGCGGGGTAATGGCGATGGTGGATGGGGTAGAAGTGACAGCGGCGATCATCACATCGCCGGCCACCGTGCCGGTTGGTTTGTTGATGCTCAAACTGGCTGCGGCGCGTAGCGCCAGCAACACACCGTAGTTTTCCGCAGTGGCGGAAGCCGTGGCGCTGATCGGCCCAACCAAGGCGGGTGCGGCTTGGGTGCGGAAGTGCAAGCCGATGGCGGTGTTGGTGGCACGCGAATAATAAGGCCGCGTCCAGCCCGAGGGTGTGCTGAGGGTGGTGGGTGCATTGGGGTTGGCGCCCAGGTGTGCGGCAAACAGCAGCATGTCATTGCTGGATAGGGTGGTCAGGTTGCCGCTGGCGACGCTGGTGGAGTTGGCGGCGTATTGCGTGGCGCTCGTCACATCTAAGGGATTGCTCGGATCGACGCCGCTAAAACGGGTGCAACGCGTTACGATGCGGCCGGCACCGGGATGGGTGATGAGCGGATTGGTTTCTGCGGCGGCGGAGATTTTGTAAAACAGCGAAGCGCGCAAGTTGGGACTGCTGCTGAGGGAATAGGCGAGCGTCCAAGCGGGCGGCATACTGTGTGCGGCATTGTCGCGCGATGTCACTTGGCAAAAGAACATTTCGCCCAGCGCTGCGGCCGGCAGGGGTGCGGTGAGATTGCCGCTGTTTGCGCTTGCTAAGGCGCCGGTACTACGAAAGCTGATGCTCGCATTGCCCGCAGAAGCCGGTGCGGCCGCCTTGAAGCTGATGGCGGCTTGTGCGGCTGGAGCGCATAGCAATGCCATTACGAACCAAGGCTGGGCGTAACGCGCAATCCGCATCAAAGGCGAATCAAACCTATATTTAGGATTGTTCAATCTGGCTACCTAGCGTCAAGGGGGTAGCTTGCTTTAACGGCAAATATGCGCGTTTGTTTAATTGAATCGGTGCTTTTTGGCGTTAAATTGGTCAGCCCGGAGCAGGCCGCCGACGAGCTTAAATGGTGTCTTGGGGCGCTTGCGCCGGGTGTTGGCACACACGGTTACGACCGCTGCGCTTGGCGCAATAGAGCGCGCTGTCGGCGTCATGCACCAAGGTTTGCAGGGTGTCGTGTTGCTCCATTTGCTTGACGCCGATGGAGATGGTAATGGATGGGATGAGCTCGCCCTGGGCGGTCCAGAGTTGGACTTCCTGGATTTTTTCACGGATGGTGTTGGCGAGCTGGCTTGCTTGCTCGAGGTCATAGCCTAGCAGCACGACGGAGAATTCCTCGCCGCCGTAGCGCGCCGCCAACCCTGTGCCGGCGTTGTCCGCGAGGATGCCGGCAACTGCGCAGAGCACGCTGTCGCCGAGGACGTGACCATGCGTGTCGTTGAAACGTTTGAAGTGGTCGATGTCCATCATCATCAACGATAGCACTTGATTTTTCGTCACGCCTTTTTCGACTAGATCGTTGAAATAGCCGGTCAGGGCGCGCCGATTGGCGATGCCGGTTAGGGCGTCCAAATTGGCATTGAGTTCGGATTCGCGTTGCCGGCGTAGGCTACGGCGCAGGATGAGGTTGTCCGAACCGACACGATGCGAAAGCGTGTACAGCAGCTTGCGCGCTAGTTGCGGCGAGTGGTCGATCACCAGCCACAACAAGTCCTGATCAATCACCATCAGGCGTGCGGCTTCGTTGCCGACCACGTGCGCTGTAACCTTGGTTTCGCCAAGGATGGAGAGCTCGCCCACGCATTCGCCGACCGGAAGTTCGACATAGGGCGGGCCGGTCATGTCGTCCAAATGCACGCGTACGCTGCCGGACATGACGATGTAAACATGCCGATTGGCGCGACCTGGGGTGAGCAGGATTTCATCCGGCGCTAGGTCGCGGAAGCTGCAACTGGTGAGTAATCTTTGCAAGGTGAGCGGATCGACTTCGCGCAGCAGGGAGACATGCGACATCGTGTCACGTTGCTGGCTGCGTCTTTCCGGCAGGCCATTGGGACGGCATGCGCTTGTAGTCTGTTTTGGGTTGACCTGGACTTCGAGTTGGTTTACGCGTTCGTTGAGCAGGGTGATGCAAGTTAGCAGCAGGCGTGTGCTGGGGCCGGATAAGCCTGACCCAGCCTCCACGGTGGCTTCGGTCAGGGTATCGCGCAGCCGCTGCAGTAATTCATATTCCTTGGCTGTATCGTTCTCGTGCATAGACCTATTGGTTCCCATGACAGGTTTGCCTAGCATGACCGCTGATGAATTTACGCAATTATGCCACCACCAAGGCAAATTTCATCCTCGTATATTACAACCGACTGACCGGGCGTGACCGCCCATTGCGGTGATGTGAATTCTATGGTGCAGCCGGAATCGTCCAGATAACTAAAGCGGCAAGCCGCATCTTGCTGTCGGTAACGTGTTTTTGCAGCATAAACACGCTGTATATCGGGCGCACTTTGTGCGATCCAGTTAAGATCTTGCGCTTGTAGTGTGGCGTTTAACAGCAAGGGGTGATCGTGCCCCTGCACAACGATCAGTACATTGCGCGCCAAGTCCTTGCCAGCGACGAACCAGGGTTCGCCTTGGCCGCCGATGCCCAGGCCTTGACGTTGGCCGATGGTGTAATACATCAGACCTTGGTGCTGGTGCACCACTCGACCATCCGGGGTTTCCATGTCCCCCGGCTGTTTGGGTAGGTAGCGTTCGAGGAAGCTGCGGAAATCACGCTCGCCGATGAAGCAGATGCCGGTGCTGTCTTTTTTGGCGTGGGTTGACAGATTGGCTTGGCGCGCGATTTCACGCACTTCTGTTTTTAATAAGTCGCCCAGCGGAAATAAAGTCTTGGATAACTGATGTTGATTCAGGCGATATAGAAAATACGATTGGTCTTTGCTTAAGTCGTGCGCCTTGCGTAACGCAAACTGGCCTTGCGTTTCAGTGAGGCGCGCATAGTGGCCGGTGGCGATCTTGCTGGCACCCAGGCTGATAGCGTGATCGAGGAAGGCTTTGAACTTGATTTCCGAATTGCACAGGATGTCCGGGTTTGGGGTGCGTCCGGCCTGGTATTCGTTTAAGAAATATTGAAACACGCGCTCTTTATATTCCTGCGCGAAATTCACGGCCTCGACTTCGATGCCGATCACGTCGGCGACCGCCAGCACGTCGAGGAAATCCTGCTTCGCCGGGCATTCTGCGTCGTCTTCCCAATTGCGCATGAACAGGCCGATGACTTCATAGCCTTGTTGTTTTAGCAATAAGGCAGCCACGGAGGAATCAACGCCGCCGGAGAGTCCGACGACGACCCGATTGGTCGTGGGTTCAGCCATGCGGAGAGGCGCCTTTTAGCCATTCCCGGATGGGGTAAATAAGTGCGGGTTCGCCGTTGTCCAAGAACCAGGTGTCTACGGCAAATTGTTCACCGGTCGTAGTATCTTCGATGCGTGCGCTCCAGTGGTCGTTCAGCAGCAGCGGCGCGCGGTGGATCGGCTCCAATACGCGGTGAAATTGTAGCCAGCCACGCGCTTCGATAAAGCGCAAGTAAGCGGTCGTGGTGCGCGAATGATCGATGCAATCCATTCGGCCTTCCACATCTTCTTCATTGTCGTTTCCGCCCTTGTCGCGAAAAATGGGTGTTTGCGCGCCAGCGATCACGCCCATATACCCCATCGCAAGTCGGATCGATTCTCTTTCTGATGCGGCAAAGCGCACATTGGCGAAGAGTTGATTGAGCTCAGCCAGCTCGGTGCCATTGATGTGTACTTGGGCCTCGACAGCGCAACTGTAGTTGTAGCAAATCGTTACCTCATACGCTGAAGCCGTCGAACCGGTCAGCGCCAGTAGAAAAAAAATTAAGCCGCGCATGGTGTTTATGTCAGGTGGGTCAGAAGGTCTAAAGGATAACGCTTCCCGGCTAGATAGTCTTGCAGGCAAAGTTGTACCAAAGGGCTGCGATGGCGTGCGCTCGCGGCCTGTAATTCAGTCGGCGTAAGCCATAGGGCACGTAAAATGCCATTGTCCAGCGGGCGTTCCGCGTCATGCGCCAAAATGTCGCCGGTAAAGGCAAAGCGCAGATAGGTAAAGTTGTTTTGGGGGTGTAGCCAGCGGTAAACGCCAATCAAGGCGCTGGGCTGTATGTGGTAGGCGGTTTCTTCGAGGGTCTCGCGCGCTACGGCCTCGAGCAGACTTTCGTGGGCTTCCCAGTGGCCAGCGGGCTGATTCAAAACGCTATTTTGACCGGCCAGTTCTTCCACGAAAAGAAATTTTCCATTGCGCTCAATGACGCTAGCAACAGTGACGTGGGGGCACCAGGCTTGCGGCATCAATAAATCCTATTTGGAATTCCTATAAATAGCAGGCAATAAAAAAGGCAGGGGAAACCCCTGCCTTTTCAAGCCTAATGGCGGTATTACTTGGCAGCAGGAGCAGCAGCAGGAGCAGCTTTCTTGTCGCCGCACTTGCCGGCAGCAGGAGCAGCTTTCTTGTCGCCGCACTTAGCAGCAGGAGCAGCTTCTTTCTTGTCGCCGCACTTGCCAGCAGCAGGAGCAGCGTCTTTCTTGTCAGCAGCTTCTTTCTTGTCGCCGCACTTAGCAGCAGCGTCTTTCTTAGCGTGCTTTTTGTGTTTCTTAGGAGCAGCTTTTTCAGCAGCAGGAGCAGCAGCCTTGTCGGCAGCAGGAGCAGCAGCGTCAGCAGCCATTACTTGCATGGTGACAGCGGAAAAAGCGATAGCGATCAAAGCGGATAAAAATTTGCTCATTTGTGGATTCCTTAGTTAAATTTAATTTTGGATTACTACGACACAGGTTGGAATTGTGCGTGCTGGCTTTAACGCGGCAGCAAATGGCCTGGTTGACATGGGGCGTATCTAAAATTTCTCAGACCAATTGTTTTTTTATATCCGCTTAATAATCATGCAGATACAAAGAATAAGCGGTTGCTTATATGGTGCTGTCGGGTGCCTTGCACCAAGTGCCGGGAGCTAGGTTTTCCAGGTTGTAGGCACCAATGGCGTAGCGAATCAGGCGTAAAGTTGGAAAACCCACTTTTGCGGTCATGCGCCGGACTTGGCGATTTTTGCCTTCTCGCAGGGTCAGTTCCAGCCACTGAGTGGGGATGTTCTTGCGTTCGCGGATTGGCGGATTGCGCGGCCACAGCCCGGTCGATTCCGGGATCAGTCGCGCCTGGGCCGGGCGCGTGACGCAGTCCCCGAGATCAACGCCTTGTGCTAAGTGATCCAGAGCGGCTTGGCCCGGAACGCCCTCGACTTGCACCCAATAGGTCTTCGGCCATTTGTGGCGCGGATCGCTGATGCGCTGCTGAAGCGCTCCATCATCGGTTAAAATAAGTAATCCTTCGCTATCGGTGTCGAGCCGGCCAGCGGGGTAGACGTCCGGTATCGGTATGAAATCCTTGAGCGTGGCATGTATCCCATCGGCGCTGAACTGGCACACGACGCCATAAGGCTTGTTGAATAGGATCAGGCGTGACATGAAGAACCGACAGGATAATTGGGGCCGATCATTATTATAAGCCCCGACTATCCTGTCTATTTTTTGCGATAAGGGAGTGGTGATGGTTCAGCATATTCAGATTCCGGCCAATGGCGAGAAGATCAGTGTCAATGCCGATGCGACGCTCAAGGTACCGGCGCGGCCGATTATTCCGTTCATCGAGGGCGATGGCACGGGGGTCGATATTACGCCAGTGATGCGCGCGGTGGTCGATGCGGCGGTGCAGAAAGCCTACGCCGGCCAGCGCCAGATCGCCTGGATGGAAGTGTATGCCGGGGAAAAAGCCACGCGTGTTTACGGCGCCGATCAATGGTTGCCGGAGGAGACGGTGCAAGCGCTGCGCGAGTATGTGGTCGCAATCAAGGGGCCGCTCACCACGCCCACTTCCGGCGGTATTCGTTCGCTGAATGTGGCTTTACGCCAATTGCTCGATCTGTATGTTTGCCTGCGCCCGGTGCGCTATTTCACCGGCGTGCCCAGCCCGGTGAAACAGCCGGAGAAGACCGATATGGTGATCTTCCGCGAAAATACCGAGGACATCTACGCCGGGGTGGAGTGGGAAGCCGGTACGCCGGAAGTGCAAAAGGTCATCGCCTTTTTGCAACAGGAAATGGGCGTGAAGAAAATTCGTTTTCCCGCATCTTCCGCCATCGGCATCAAGCCGGTGTCAGTCGAGGGCAGCGAGCGCCTGATCCGCAAAGCGATCCAATACGCCATCGACAATAATCGCAGCTCCGTGACCTTGGTGCACAAGGGCAACATTATGAAGTTCACCGAAGGCGGCTTTAAGAAATGGGGTTATGAGTTGGCCAAACGCGAGTTTGGTGCGGTTGAGATCGATGGTGGCCCGTGGATGAAACTGCCGAATGGCATTGTGATCAAGGATGTGATCGCGGATGCATTCCTACAGCAAATTTTGTTGCGTCCGGAAGACTACGCGGTGATTGCGACCTTGAATTTGAACGGCGATTACGTGTCGGATGCATTGGCGGCGCAAGTCGGCGGCATCGGCATCGCGCCCGGCGCTAATTTGTCCGACTCGGTGGCGATGTTCGAGGCCACGCACGGCACCGCGCCGAAATACGCGGGGCAAGATTATGTGAATCCCGGCTCCATCATCCTCTCTGCGGAAATGATGCTGCGCCACATGGGTTGGTTGGAAGCGGCGGATATGATTATCAAGGGTATGGAAGGTGCGATCCAGGCCAAACAGGTGACTTATGACTTTGCGCGACTGATGTCGGGGGCGACGCAAGTGAGTTGCTCGGCTTTCGGTCAGCGCATTATTGCGCATATGTAATTTAGTGTGGCTTGTGTGGCGCTGCCGGCGTCACCCCGGCTTTACGCAGCGCGTTGATAATGTCGTCGGCAACGCTGCCGAGTTCCTCGCGCAAGGCTTCTAGTCCTTGCAATAGGTCTGCGGCATTATGTAGCTGCGCTACAGGGGGTGGCTCAGTTGGCGGGGTATTGCGTGGCATAGCGGGTCTCCGTGCCCTCCCGCATTCACCTGCCTGGCTATTCACCGTACATCGCGAGGGGGCATAAGTCCAATCTAGCACAGCGCTTTAAATTTTCCAGCGCTGCTTTGAATGCATAACAATCCCTTTTGTTCTAAGTGGTTAAGAAATCAATTTATGGTATCGTGTAAGACAGTTTTGGATCAGCTTGCGCCCATAATCCATATGGAAAGCCAACGATGAACGCACCCAATGTGAAATTACATCCCACAGCGCAGCCGCAAGTATCTGCCAAGCGCCATGCCATCGTGCTCGCTGGCGGTTCCGGTACACGCTTGTGGCCGTTGTCGCGCTCTTCCAAACCCAAACAACTATTATGTTTGAACGGTGCGGAAAGTCTTTTGCAGCAAACGGTACGTCGCACCTTGCCGATGGTCGATCCGGCGCATGTTTGCACGGTCACTTCTGCAGAGTATCGGTTTGAAGTTGCGGGCCAGCTCTTGGCCATGGATGCAACATTGGCAAACGGCGTACTGGCCGAGCCGATCGGGCGCAACACGTTGCCTGCCATTGCTTGGGCCGTGGCACGCATTGCACGCGAAACGCCGGATGCCGTCATCGGCGTATTTTCTTCCGATCATGCGGTGACGGATGACGATGCTTTTTTGCGTGCTTGGCAATCGGCAGAAGCCGCAGCCAAAGAAGGCTATATCGCTTTGTTCGGTATGCAACCAACTGCACCCGCAACCGGCTATGGATATATTCAAAGCGGCCAGCCGTTGGCTGCTGCGAACAGTGGCCCCTTGTCCGAGGTGCACCAGGCCTTACGTTTTGTGGAGAAGCCCGATCTGTCCACGGCCCAGGGTTATCTGAGCGCCGGCGACTATTACTGGAACGGCGGCATGTTCGTGTTCCGCGCTGATTGTTTCATGGACATGCTGCGCCAGCACCAGCCGCAAATCTTTGCCGCCGCTGAAGCTTTGGCGGAGAAAAATGAAATGCAGGCGGCGCACGCGGTGTATGCCGAGATGCCAGACTTGTCGATCGACTATGGTTTGTTGGAATTAGCCGACAAGGTGGCGGTGGTGCCGGTGGATATGGGCTGGAACGATCTAGGTTCCTGGGAAGCCATCTACCAGCAACGTGACAAGGATGCGCAGGGCAATATGACCGAGGGTGACGTACTCGCCATCGACAGTCAGGATAATTTGTTATGGAGCGACCATGGTCTCGTGGCTACGCTGGGTGTGGCGAATTTAGCCGTGGTGCAAACGCGCGATGCCACCTTGATCTGCCCGCGCGAACGGGTGCAGGATTTGAAGACCTTGGTGGCCGCAGTCAAGGTAAATCACGCGCACCTGACGGAAATTCATTTGACCGTGATGCGCCCCTGGGGCAGCTACACCATTCTGGAAGAGGGGCCGGGCTACAAGATCAAGCGCATTTTGGTCAACCCTGGCGCCAAGCTCTCCATGCAAATGCACTACCACCGCTCCGAGCATTGGGTGGTGATCGAAGGTACCGCGCACATTACCAATGGCGACCAGGAAATTTATTTGGAGGAAAACGAATCCACCTATATTCCCAAGACCAATCGCCACCGCCTGGAAAATCCGGGTAAGGTCGCGCTGCAAATCATCGAAATCCAAACCGGACCGTATTTGGAAGAAGACGACATCGTGCGCTTCGATGATGTTTACGGTCGAATTCCAGGTTAAATAGGAGAGCCCGTTGAGCGCGTCCCCGCTAGCGATACTACCAGCTTGGTTGAAGGATTTCCGCGCCATTGCCGTGGCGCTGATTGCCGAGGATGGCCGCATTGTTGAGGCTAACGAAGGTTTTCTCATGACCTTGGCAGGTATTGCCGAAGGTTTTTCCACCTCGAATTTTATTGAACCCAGCTTTAACCTGTTGTGCCGTAGCCCGGCGCAACCGAATGGCCTGATCTATCACGGCTTGATGACGCTGGGTGCGCCGGAAGGCGCGCAGCGCACCTTCTCCGGACGCGTATATCGCATGAACCAAATGCTGTTCATCGCAGCGGAAATGGATATCGCCGCCTTCGAGAAAATCCAGGACGAGAACGATAAACTGAAAAACGAGCTGGATGAGGTGCGGCGGCAACTTTCCAAACGCAATCATGCGCTACAGGCCGCGCTGGAAGAAATCACCGAACTAAAACAGCATGACACGGTGACCGGCTTGCCGCACCGCGTGATCCTGGATATGCGCATGGAAGAAGAAATTTCGCGTTGGGAACGCTCGCGTCGGCCTTTGGCCTTGATGCTGATGGACATCGACAACTTCGGCAAGCTCAATGCCGACTATGGGCGCGATGTCGGCGATGAGGTGCTGAAACATGTCGCCACGTTATTGAAACAAGCGGTGCGAACGATCGATGTGGCGGTGCGCTATGGCGGTCAGGAATTTGCCATTCTGCTGCCGGAGACCAATGAAATGGGCGCCATGATTGTGGCCGAACGCATGCGCATGGATCTATCCAATCAATTGATCTTGCCGCTGCTGGAGCCGATCACGGCTAGTTTTGGCGTGGCGATTTATCTCTCCGGCGAGGAACGCGAAGAGCTGTATGCGCGCGCTTGGCGTGCCTTGAAGCATGCCAAGGCGCATGGCAAGAACGCCATCACCATGGCTGGCGTGGTCAGCGAGTGCGATCATCTTTATCAAGGTGGCTCAATGGAATTCGATACGGCCAATGTATAAGACGATTGAACAATGCGTGGGAAACACGCCCTTGGTGCGCTTACAGCGCTTGCCGGGTAACACAACTAATACCGTTTTGCTGAAACTCGAAGGCAACAATCCTGCCGGTTCGGTCAAAGATCGACCGGCGCTGTCTATGATCGTGCATGCCGAAGCGCGCGGCGAGATCAAGCCGGGTGATACGCTGATCGAAGCCACCAGTGGCAACACTGGCATCGCGCTGGCGATGGCGGCGGCGATGCGCGGCTACAAGATGATCTTGGTGATGCCGGAGCACATGAGCGTAGAACGTCAGCAAGTGATGCGCGCCTTCGGCGCCGAACTGGTACTGACGCCGAAAGCGGGCAGCATGGAGCAAGCCATCGATACCGCCAATCGCATGCAAGCCGAGGGGCGGGGCCTGATCCTCAACCAATTCGGCAATCCGGATAATCCGCTGGCGCACTACGAGGGCACTGGCCCGGAAATTTGGCGTGACACCGCCGGCCAGATCACGCATTTTGTGTCCAGCATGGGCACCACTGGTACTATCATGGGCTGTTCGCGCTACCTCAAGGAAAAAAGTGCCGCCGTGCAAGTGATCGGCGTGCAACCAGAGGAGGGTTCGCAAATTCCGGGCATCCGTAAATGGCCTGAGGCGTATTTGCCGAAAATTTACGACCCACGCAATATCGATCAGATCGTGTTTGTTACCCAGGCCGAGGCCGAAGAGACCACGCGTCGTTTGGCGCGCGAAGAAGGTATCTTTGCCGGTATTTCCTCTGGCGGCGCGTTGGCGGCGGCACTCAAGGTTTCCGCTGGGGTACAAAATGCGACCATCGTTTCCATCGTATGCGACCGCGGCGACCGCTATCTCTCCACTGGTGTCTTCCCCGCTTAAGGCCTTGCGTCTTGTCGGCGCATGTTGTGCATTAGCGCTTAGTTACGGCGCAAACGCACAAGAGTTGCAGCTGCATGTGGACGACATCGTTGCGCCGAACTTCCGCTTGCACGGTATCGTGGCGCGCATCTCGCTCAATACGCCGGCGAGCTTGAGTCTCAGTATCGAGCAAGCTACGTTGCAAGGCCGCGAATGGCACAAACTGGCCTTGTATTGCCCCAAAGCGCAGATCGAGCGTGACGTGATCGCCTGCCCTAAAGGGGTGCTGGATAGCGGCGAAAAAATACCACTGAGCTTCGAGTACAGACCGGCCAAACATCGTCTGAGTTTGTCCTTGCAGCCAGCAGTTGGCGAGCAATGGCTGGCAGACGTGCAATGGTTGAGCGATAAGCTGGCGGCGACCGTGCAGGTGATGAATGGCAAAGCGCTGCGCATCAATGACTGGTTACCGAAACAAGATATTCACTTTAGCCAGGGGCTGCTGGACTTGCGCGCTACGTTGGAGTGGCCAGTGACGGGGCGCAATCGCGTGGATGTCGCAGCGACCTTGCGTGATGTCTCATTTAGCGATGCCAGCGGGAGCCATGCCGGCGAAAAACTGGGCGGCACACTCACTTTGCAAAGTGAGAAAACCGATACTTGGCGCTGGCGCACGCAAGCTGAATGGCGTACAGGTGAAATCTTTTGGCAGCCGTTTTATTTTGCGTCCGGTGTGCGCAGCCTAAGTGCGCAAGGCACGCTAAGCGATCAGCAAGCCCTGGTGGAACAGGCGAAGTTGTCTTGGGATGGGATCGGGGCGGTGGCATTGAATGGCGCATGGAATCGCGATACCAAGCAATTGGTGCAATTTGAGTTGTCTGGCCAGACGTTGATTTTGGATGAGCTCTACCGCACGTTTTTAAAACCGATCGTGCCTGCGGGTATATTGCATCAGCTTACATTCACCGGCAGCGGCAGCGGCAAACTGAGCTTCAAGCAAGGTGCAATGGAAGAGGTGGCGTTGACGATTCATCAAGGGGGTATCGGACACGCAGAAAAATTGTTTGCGTTAAATGGCGTCGAGGCTAATCTCGCGTGGCATCGACAACAGGCGCGCGATAATCACCTCAATGTATCCGGCGCAACGTTGGGTAAGTTGGATGTGGGCGCATTTCACCTGGATGCGGTACTGGCACCAGATCGTATTGCGATTACCCCATCGCGCATCCCGATTTTGGATGGTGCGCTGAGCATAGATGGTATTGAGGCGCGGCGGCTCAATCAGGATTGGCAGTGGAACCTCAGCGCCGCCGTGCAGCCGATTTCCATGCAACGTTTATCGCAGGCCTTGCAATTGCCCACCATGCACGGCACCTTGTCGGCAATCATTCCGCAGGTGCGTTATGCGCATCAGTCATTGCAAGTCGATGGCGCTTTGTTGTTCAAGATATTCGATGGCACGGTGGTGGTGAAGGATTTGGCCGCGAGTGATCTGTTCGGCCCGACGCCGCGGGTCGTTGGCAACATCGATATGCGTAATCTGGATCTAGATTTGCTGACGCAAACCTTTTCTTTTGGCAGTATCCAAGGGCGCTTGGATGTGACAGTAAGCGACCTGGAAATATTTGGCTGGAAACCGGTGCGTTTCGATGCCAAAGTTGCGAGCAGCGCCGGGGATTATCCGCGCAAAATTTCGCAACGTGCGGTGCAAAACATCACCGCGCTCGGTGGTGGCGGTGGTGTAGCGGCGATTCAACAGAGCTTTTTGCGCTTCTTCGATCAATTCGGCTACCAGCGCATCGGCTTAAGCTGTCACTTGACCAACGGCGTGTGCGAAATGGGCGGTGTGGCCGAAGCGCCGACCGGGTATGTCATGGTGCAAGGCGGTGGGATACCGGCTTTGACGGTGATCGGCTACAATCGACGTGTGAACTGGGATGAATTGGTTGCGCGCATCCAGCGCATTACCCAGGGCGGCAAACCAATCGTGCAATAAGGACCTATATGCAAAAACGTATCGTTGTAGCACTTGCCTTGAGTCAGCTTATTTTGGCCGCTTGTGTGACCATCAATATTTACTTTCCGGCAGCAGCGGCAGAAAAAGCAGCGGACAAGATTATCGACGAGGTTTGGCAGCTGAAGCAGGATGCAAAACCGGCGAAACAACCGTTGGAAGATAAAGGGAGTGTGAAATGAATGTGCTAAGAAATTTATTTATGCTCTTGCTGGTGGCCTGTTCCAGCAGTGCGTTGGCAGCCGCAGATTTGGAAGTAAACACACCCGCGGTTGCTTCAATTAAGGCCGCGATGCAGGCCCGGCATAAACAATTGGCCGGCTTTTATGCCAGTGGCGCTGTGGGGCAGGCGCGCGATGGCAATGTTGCCGTGCGCGACGCCAGCTTGGCGCCTTTGGCTGAGCGCCAAAATATGAATGCAGCTGTTGCAGATGAGAACCGAGATCGCGCCGCCTTGTATCGGGAAATTGCCCGAGCCAACGGCCATTCGGAGTGGGAGGCGGAGGTGCGTAGTACGTTCGCGCAGCGTTGGATCGATAAAGCGGCCAGTGGCTGGTGGGTGCAGAGCGCCGGGGGCGCCTGGGTTAAAAAATAAGCGTCAAGAACAATCAGTCAAGAAGCAGCCGGGTTTACATCCGCCGCATTGGCCCAAACATCAATGGCAAGGCCGGAGATTTGTGGCGGATATTCTTCCAACAGCAGGTCGTTCAAGAACGTCAATTCGAGCCAAGTGTCGTCGGTAAAACCGTGACGCTCGATGCGTGCGCCTTCCTTGAATAATAAGGTGTCAAGATAGTCGCTGGCTTTTCGGCCATCCAGCCAGACTTCGGTTAGGTGTGAAACGATATGGGGAAAACGTTGTTCCAGGGTAGTTAGCATGAGCGCCTCCTTGATTCAGTCACAATTCTTTTGTCATATCCTCGAGCCATTCTTCGCCAAAAATATGAAGATGTCAACTATGTTAAAAATGGGCCCAGCATGATTCCTATCCTCGCTTTTGATATTGAATCCATTCCCGATACGGCGGGTTTGACCAAGTTATACGAACTCCCTGCCGACACGCCTGCCGAGCAAGTGGCCGAGATTGCTTTTCAGCGTCGGCGCAAGACTTCTGGCGGCGATTTTTTGCAACACCCGCTGCATCGTGTCCTAGTGATTTCTTGCGCCTTGCGCTCGGATGAAGGATTCCGCGTCTGGTCCCTGTCTGGCGAGGACGAGGCGACAAATATTCAGCGATTTTTCGACGGCATCGAAAAATACACGCCGCAACTGGTGACCTGGAATGGCGGTGGGTTCGACTTGCCAGTGCTGAACTATCGTGCCCTGGTACACGGCCTATCTGCGCCGCGTTTTTGGGATTTGGGCGAGGATGACCGTGATTTCAAATGGAACAATTACATCAGCCGCTATCACACGCGGCACTTGGACCTGATGGATGTGCTGGCGCTGTACCAGCCGCGCGCCAATGCCGGCCTGGATGATATTGCCAAGCTGATTGGTTGCCCCGGAAAACTGGGTATGGATGGTTCGCAAGTGTGGCCGGCCTACCAGCGCGGCGAATTGGCGGCCATCCGTGACTACTGCGAAACAGATGCCGTGAATACCTATTTGGTGTACCTGCGCTTTCAGCTGCTACGCGGACAATTGACGCGCGAGCATTATCAGCAGGAATGCGACCTAGTGCGCAGCCATTTGCAAAGTCTGGATCAAGCGCACTGGCGCGAATTTTTGGAGGCCTGGGCATGAGTGTCCTGATTGAATCCCTGGATCACGAGGGGCGTGGCGTGGCGCACGATGACGGCAAGGCGATCTTTGTCGATGGCGCCTTGCCCGGCGAGCGTGTCGAATACAAAATCTATCGTAACAAACCCAGCTTTGCCTTCGCGCATCTGGATCAATTGCTGCGCGAAAGCTTTACCCGCGTTGCACCGCGCTGCCGACATTATGGCGTGTGCGGCGGCTGCTCGCTGCAACACATGGATGCTACGGCGCAAGTCGCAGCCAAGCAGCGCATCCTGGAAGATAATCTATGGCACATCGGGCGCGTCAAGCCGGATCAATTGCTGGCGCCGATCCACGGCCCAACTTGGGGCTATCGCTATCGGGCGCGCATGTCGGTGCGACTGGTGGTGAAAAAAGGCGGCGTGTTGGTCGGTTTTCATGAGCGCAAAAGTGGTTTCATCGCCGACATGCGCCACTGCGAAATTCTACCTGCGCGCATCGCGCGCTTGATTGACCCGCTACGCACCTTAATCGGCGGCTTGTCGCAACCGGATCGTTTGCCGCAAATCGAAATTGCCTTAGGCGACGATGTGGATGTATTGGTGCTACGTGTTTTGGAGACGCTCAGCCCGAGTGATGAAACACAATTGCGTGCTTTTGCCGATACCTATGCAATCCAATGGTGGTTGCAAACCAAGGGACCGGAAACTGTGGTTCCGTTTTATCCGCTGAATAGCCCGGCGCTTAGTTATCGTTTACCGGAATTCAATATTGAGATGCCGTTCAAGCCGACTGAATTCACGCAAGTGAATCCTTTCGTGAATCGCATCTTGGTGCGGCGGGCGATGGCCTTGCTCGATCCGCAAGCAGGCGAACGCATCGGCGACTTGTTTTGCGGTCTGGGTAATTTCACCTTGCCCATTGCGCGCCTTGGTGCGGCAGTAGTGGGTTTCGAGGGCAGCGCGGCGCTGGTAGCGCGCGCCACGGCCAACAGTGCTCACAATGGCCTAAGCCAGCGCGCCGAATTTAAGGTGCAAAACTTATTTGAAGTGAGCGAACAGGATGTTGCCGCTTGGGGCCATTTTGACAAACTGCTGATCGACCCGCCGCGCGATGGTGCGGCTGAGGTGGTCAAGGCGCTGTCCGGCGAGCTGCCGACGCGTATTGTGTATATCTCTTGCAACCCAGCCACCTTGGCGCGCGACGCGAATGTGCTAGTGCAAACCAAGGGCTATCGTTTGGTGAGCGCGGGCATTGCCAACATGTTCCCGCATACGGCGCATGTTGAATCGATTGCCTTGTTTGAACGGGCTTGAAAATAAAATGGGGCGGTCAAGCCGCCCCATTTTGCCGTGCGCGGTAACGAAGCTTAGTCGCGTTCGCCCATGAGAGCCATCAACAAGCGCAACAGACTTACGAAGATATTGAAAACATCTAGGTACAACCCCAACGTCGCCATCACATAGTTGGTCTCGCCACCATGAATGATCTGGCTAACGTCGTACAAGATATAGCCGCTGAATATTAGGATGGCAATGGCCGACATCGCCAGCGATAGCGCGGGGATTTGAAAAAAGGCATTAGCCAAGAAACCGATCATGAGCAACACGGCGCCGATCATCAAAAACTGGCCCATGAAGCTGAAGTCTTTTTTGGTTACCGTGACAATGCCTGCCAGGGTGAAGAAAATAACTGCAGTGCCGCCGGCCGCGATGCTGATGAGCTGTCCGCCATTGCGAAAATGCAGCGCGACTTGCAAAATCGGCCCAAGCACCACGCCCATAAACAGCGTAAAGGCGAGAAGTAGCAATACCCCAAGGCCGCTATCGCGGTTCTTGCCGATGGCCCACATCATGCCCCAGGCAATGGCTAGGAAAGCGATGGCGCCCATGAATGGATGTTGCGCCATGAAGCCGAAACTCAGATTGATACCAATCATGGCGCCGACAATGGTTGGCAGCATGGTGAGCGCCAATAGCATGTATGTGTTGCGAAGTACTTTATGGCTGTCGGCTACAGAAACGGTGCCGTCAGTGCGGGTGGCGGTTGCGCCAAATTGATACTGATTTTGGGGTTGCATGAAGCGACTCCTTGGTTAGGGTAAAAAGCGTAGGTAAGACTACCCAAGAGCGGCGAAAGTTTCAATAGACGATTTGGAGCCCTAGGCCTATTGCGGTTATGATGCTAACCGCGAATTTTGCCGGCGCAGGGATAAAAGCAGCGCAAAGGATAGGTTTGAGAAGGTGTGGCCGAGTGGTTTAAGGCACATTTTGGTCTTGGCGGCGGCTTGCCGACGCTTGCGCAGACTAACTTGCTTTGGCAAGTTATGTCGAAGCTAAAACCAGCGCAAAGGACAGATTTGAGGAGGTGTGGCCGAGTGGTTTAAGGCACGGTTTGGTCTTGGCGGCGGCTTGCCGACGCTTGCGCAGACTAACTTGCTTTAGCAAGTTATGTCGGAGCTAAAACCAGCGCAAAGGACAGATTTGAGGAGGTGTGGCCGAGTGGTTTAAGGCACTGGTCTTGAAAACCAGCGAAGGGGAAACTCTTCCGTGAGTTCGAATCTCACCGCCTCCGCCAGATTTAAGTAGCAACCCAATTGGGCCGTTTTTATTGTCGATAAAAATCCAAGTCTTTTGGAATAATTCCCGGCAAATTTTACCTATCGCGCTTAACCGGAACAAATTGAGTGACATTGTCGTATGCAACTCAATTTCATTAAGCTGACCGCGCGCATCACTTACAGAGTGAGATGTTCGGAAAAACAGAGAACCATCTTTACGCCCATGCGACATCCGCCATACCGTATTCGCGGTATGGCTTACGCAATTATTCAATATTAATCTACGGCGAATATCTTCTGAAGAGATGGGGTGCAATTGCACTGGTGAACGCATGTGAGCGCAGTGTTACTGGAAGGTCAGACTGAAGGGGCGGAGTTCCCGATTACTGATAACAGCAACATCGAGAGCAACACACACGTATCGGCATTGTTCGAATCACCTGTACCGACTACTCATTTTTACGAAGTGTAACCTCTAATTATCTTGGCCCAGCCGAAACTGCACATTTATCGGTTGGCATGCAGTACGGTTATACGAGTAGCGCAAATTACGATACGGGCGCCCAAGTTTTATATGGTGGTGCCTTCAGCTTGGATTCTCGAGTGGCCTATACAGGAAGCTTTGGTTTGACTAAAAGTTACTATGAGTACTATTCGCAGTTTTTCAATAATGTTTCCGGATACAATGGCAACTTCATCGTGACCTTGAATCTTGACGTATTAGAGTTAGCCGATTTTGCTCCTATGATGCAAAACGCACCGGAATCCGAAGCGTTCGCGCTGATCGGTCTGGGTTTGGCCGATTTGGTCGTTTCTTGCCACCGTGCGCGGCAAAACCCCCTGGCGCTTACCAATAACAGTTATTGCGCTAGCAGTGAGGCAAGCGTCGCGTGCAGATTGCGGCGCTGCAAATGCAGTGTGCTTGTAGATAGCCGGTGCCGGGCAAGCTGTCGGTTAATGACGGTGTATGGAATCCGGTATTTTTGGTGACTTCCTCATGTTAACCGCATTAACGACGCGTTTTGAAGACATCAAGGAACTCCGTCGGGATAGAGGGCTTCTTTTTGCCCAAGCTAGCCGTGAAGGGCAGCCGGTTCTGTTGTGCCATAGCCAGACAGCTACCAAGCCCAGTGAGGGGGCGCAGGCCGGTCGCACTGTTCTTGATCGGCTACGAGCGGCTGATGATGATCATTGTAACGTGCATGAATTATTGGAACACGAATTCGGGCTGACATGGGTTTGTGCCGGAGATGATGGCCAATTCCTGGATGAGTGGCTGGCTTCCAATAACAACATTAGCCTGCATGCATCGCTATGTATCCTGCTCGACTTGGCGCAGGCGCTAGAACTCCTACATCGTTCACGTGTACTCCATCTCCATCTGCGGCCAACTTGCATACGAGTGGAGGGTGACGTGCGGCCAAGGGCAAAATTATTGCCCATCAAGGCCGTGCCTGTCGAAGCGGCTGCATGGGCGCGGCATGATGCGGACTTTGACGATCTACGCTTTAGTGCTCCCGAATTGAGCGGGCGAGGCGCCATTGTCCCGGATGCGCGTAGTGATCTATATTTATTTGGATTGATTGCTTATCACGTATTAACTGGGCAGCAGCCTTTTGATGCGCAGGACGCGCTGAGTTGGGTGCATGCCCACCTTGCGCAAGCGCCTAAGCCATTGCGTGACTTGCTGCCGGAAATACCGGCTCCAATTGAACGTCTGGTGATGTCGCTCCTGATTAAGTCGGCGGATCATCGCCCAGCTTCGGCGCGGCTATTGGTGGAGGATCTGCAACAATGTTTGCATGCGCTGAATGGCGGCGACACTTTTGATGGCGCTGTGACCTTACGATCCCTGTGCGGACGGTTCACATTACCCAGACGCTTGATTCGGCGCGAACAGGAGCAGGACGTGCTCAACCGCGCGGTCGAACGGATTCGCAATGGTGCCGTCGAAATGCTCTTGGTGCATGGCGTGTCCGGTGTCGGTAAAACCGCGCTGCTGCGTGATTTGAAATTGCGCATCGAGGTCGACATGTGTCTGTTTGCGGGGGGCAAATTCGAGCAGCTTGGCTCCGAACGGCCCTATGCTGTTTTGGGGAAGATGCTCGACGATATTGTGCGTGCTGAAAGCTTGCATTCCGAGCATATGCCTGCAATGGACTGGGTCAAGCAACTGGGTGCGACGGGCGCAGCGCTGGCCGTACTTTCTCAGGAGATTGCCCGACTCGCCGGCCCATTTCCCGCACTGGCTGAGATCTCTACTGATCAGGCTCGACAACGCTTGCTAGTGTCCTTGCTTGCGCTACTGACGGCGGTCAGTCAACGCTGGAAAGGGGTGGTTTTATTTCTCGATGATGTGCAGTGGGCGGATGACGAGACCATGGCATTACTCGCCAGTGTGTTGGCCGACCGTGAACTACGCGGTATTTTACTGGTGCTAGGTCGGCGTACCGAGCCGGGCGAAATAGAGCCGGTTCTACCAAATACCTGGACCTTCGATCCGGCCATGCGCTCTAACCGGATGCTGGTTCCCCCCATGGGCGCTGAAGAAGTCCTGAATTGGCTCGAGGCCGCCTTGCCGGGTGGGGTGAATCCATCCGACGAAGTAGTCGAGCGACTGTTGCTGCATAGCACCGGCAATCCATTTTTTCTTGGTCAGCTTGTCAGTACCTTGGTGCAACAGGGGCGTTTGGCGCCGGATCAGGGTGGGCGCTGGTGTCTCGATAGTAGCGTGGCGCAGGGTATCGATTTACCGCATTCGGCGGTCGCTACGGCCACGCAGCGCATGAAAGCACTATCGCCAAAAATTCTGGAAGTGTTGGGCTTGGCCGCAGCCTTAGGTGCCCAGTTTACGCTCGATATCCTGGCCCAAATCGCGAAGCATGCGCCAGAAATCGTGCGCGATGCGCTGCTACATGCACAGGCCGCAGGCTTGGTGGAAGAGTCGGGGGACAAAGGACACTGGCAATTCGTGCATGACCGGTTGCAGCTTGCGGCATATGAGGTGCTGGATGCAAGCACCCGCTTGCAGCGGCACGCACATATCGGACGTACGTTGCGCGATGGGTCGCAAGCCGAGCAATTGCGGTTTGAAATCTGTCACCACCTCAATCGGGTTGTGCATCTTCTGACTGATTCCGAGCGGGAAGCGTTGGCGCTGCTCAATCAGCGTGCGGCGGTGGATGCGCGGGGCAATACCGCATTTGCTCAGTGCGCCGCGCTGATGCGCGCAGCACTGGCGGCCTTGCGGGCGCAGAATACCTTGAAGCCGCGACAGTATCTGGCTTTACTGCACGATGCTGCGGATGCAGCCATCATGGAACGCGACTTCAAGAATGCGGAAGACTATTTGTCGCGGGCGAAGCGGATAACCATTTCCACGCTGGAGCAGGCCCGTAATGATGAATTGAAAATTCATTTACTGATCGCGCAGGAACGTAGCCAAGAAGCCCTGGAACTCGGGGAGCAAGGCCTGCGCCGGCTTGGGTTGCCGGTGTCGTTAAAGCATGCTCAGCGGAATACGCTATGGCAATTCATTTGCTTCAAATTCGATTTACGCAAGACGCCGTTGGATGCCTTGTTGGCGATGCCGGCCAGCAACGATCCGCTGCACCTGCAAACCCAGCGCTTGATTTTCGCGACTATCAACGTGGCGCATGTCCTGGCATCACCGTTGTATGCGGTACTTGGCCTGCTCGGTACCCGGCAGGCAATGCGTCATGGCATTACGCCTTGGTCTTGGCTGCCGATTTCCGTGGCGGGCCATATGCTGGCGGGCGTGTTCGGCGACATCGATACCGGTTACCACTTGGGTGAGCTGTCGATGCGCCTGGGTCGGCGTTTCGGTACGCACAGCATCAGCTACAACCACCTGTTTTACACCATGCACTGGAAGGTGCCAGTGACCCTAACGCTGCCTTTGCTTTGGTCCTGTTACGAACAGGCCGAACGCTCTGGCAACTTTGAGCTCGCCTCTTATGGGGTATGCATGCATGCCGGGGTTGTTTGGAATGCCATGGGCTCCTTGCCGGCATTGGCCGATGCCAATGCCGCAATGGACGACTTCGCGCTACGTCGCGGTAAAGATCTGGCTCGGGATTGTTGCACCATGTTAACTTGGGTGCATGATACTTTGGTGCGCAAGCCACCGATTGGATTAGTCGAGCCCTTGATTATTCAGCGCGCGGAAGGCCGTGTGCTACCCCATGACGAGCAGTTTCAGATGATCTTCGATCAATTGGCCGTCATGCTCAACGTGGTCTATGGGCAGTTTGGCGAGGAAGTCGTGGCGTGGGGTCGGCGCATCCACCGCAACCTGCATCGCATGGTGGGTAATTTTTCGACGCCGCTGCTTCACTGGTTCGAGGCGCAATTGCATGCTCAGCGCTTGCTCTTGGGCATGCCAGATCGCAAGTCACGGAGCTTGATTAATGGTCATCTAGCCAAGCTGCGCAAATGGACGGCCCATTGTCCGGCTAACCATGCACACCGAGTGCTATCACTGGAGGCGCTCAACGCGGCGCTGGATGATGATGCGACTTTGGCGCGGCAGCGCTTTGAGCAGGCTATCGCGCATGCACTTCATAATGGGTTCATTGGCGATGCAGCCATCATTGCCGAAAGCGGTGCACGCTGTTTGCAGCGCAAGGGGGATGATGAGGCGTGGCGCGCGATGCTGGAGCAAAGTTATGCCCTGTATGAAAAATGGGGTGCAACCGGCAAGCTGCGTCAGATGGAAGCTGCTCTGCCCCAGCTTGCGCCAGCTTATTCCGATCGTGCAGCAACGTTGGCACTGGATACCCAGACCCTCATTAAGGCGTCGCAAGCCATTGGCACCGAGCTGGAGCAATCGCGCGTTGCCGAACATTTGTTGCAGCAGGCGATGGAAAATGTCGGCGCGCGTTATGGTGCTCTTTTACTTGAAAACCAAGGTGGGTTGCTATTATCGGCGGAGCGAGCTGAGGTGGGTGTGGCTGTCGAGCAAAGTCTAGGGCAACCCATCGAGCAGACTGGATTGCCCTTGGATATCGTGCGGCTTGTCAGAATGGCCCGCGACAGCGTAGTGCTTGACGATGCTCCCGGCCAAAATGAATATGGCCAGTCTCGACGATGGCGCGGGCGAGAAGCCGTTTCAGTCCTTTGCGTACCGGTGCTGACGGCGGGGGATTGTGTCGGAGTACTGTATCTTGAAAACGATTTGATGCGCGGCTGTTTTACCCCCGAGCGCGTGGGCCTAGTCGGCGTATTGGCGTCGCAGGCAGCGATTGCGATCAGCAATTCGCGCTTATTCGCCGAAATCGATGCCGCACGCGTAGACCTGGAACAATCCAACCTGATGCTGGAACAACGCGTGGCCGAGCGCACTCAAGAGCTCAAGGAAAATTATCAGCAATTGGCGCGGCTGGAACGGCAGCACGCGACCGACGAGGAGCGTCAGCGCATCATGCGTGACCTGCACGATGGACTCGGCTCGCAGCTTTTCGTTACCTTGTCGCGCGTTGAGCGCGGCGAGATCGGTAATGATCGCGTGGTGCTGGCCTTGCGCGAATGCATCGCCGACATGCGGCTGGCGTTGGAGGCCATGAGTCCCGATGGCAATGACTTTCTCGAAGTTTGGGGTAATTTCCGTTATCGCTGGGAGGCTTTGCTCGATGCGGAAAATATCGTATCCCAGTGGAACACGGATGCGCCGACCGAAGGTTTTGATCTGCCTCCCCCTATCAGCTTGCAATTGCTGCGCATCGTACAGGAGGCCTTGACCAATGTGCTTAAGCACGCACAGGCCCGCTATCTATCCGTAAATCTGGCAGCGCGTGAGGGCTGGCTGCGGATCGACATCACGGATGACGGCATCGGATTGGCCGTCGCAAGACCCGGTGGACGAGGCTTGGGCAACATGCACACCCGCGCTAGCCGAATCGGCGCCCAATTGGAAATCTCGGCTACGCTGCCAGGCACACGTGTTTTCATCACTTACGAACTGAAATCAGCGTAATTTTTCCATGTACCGCGTTCGCGGTACATGATTCAACGCATTCCCCATATTGGCGGGATCGTCAAATGTTGCCCTCCCCACTACAGTTTCATGTGTAAGACGTACAGAAAAACTGTTATTCAAATTAACCGTGAAAGGGAAACATCATGAAGACGAAACTGACCAAATCAACTACACAAAGTAGCCTAGTGTTCGCTATCCTGCTAGGTATCAGTAGCGGAGTCCACGCCCTATGCGTCAATGCGGATGGTTCGCTGGACGACGGCAGCATGGAAACTGCCTTAATCCAACGCGACTTGCTGCCCATTTGCGAGGCGCAGCCAGTGGTTCCGGCACTAAAAGCGCAATCTTCTGCGCCTACTGTGCCCGCCGGCAACGCAGAAAGTGAGCCAGTCAAGACAGTGCGCGAGCCCGCAAGGCCGTTAAAAGTGAAGAGTGCCAAGAGTCCGGATCAAAACAGCAGCCTAATCGGCGATTGCCGAACCGCCAGCGGCGAGAGCCGAGATGGTAGCCTGGGCGTGGCAGAGTTATTACCGAGCTGCGACGCCTGAATAAAAAGGGTGAATTCAGCCTCTCAGATGTCCGGTTTGAGCTTTATGTGTTACATGCCTCAATCCGCTAAAATCTGAGAAATGCGATAAGATTATTAATAAAAAATTACTGAGAGGCGTGTTATGCCCATCAATGTACTGATCGTCGAGGATAATACGGATTTTCTCCGTAGCTTTTCCGACGCGGTTCTTTCTGATCCTACCTTGTCCCTGATCGGCGCGGTATCCACGGTAGCCGCTGCTTGCGCGCTGATCGACGCCACATCTCCTGATGTGATACTTGCCGATCTGGGCTTGCCCGACGGTAGCGGTATTGAAGTTATTCGCCACGCAGCGACCAAGCTGCCCGAGTGCGACGCATTGGTGATCACGATGTTCGGCGACGACACTCATGTCATCAACAGCATTGCGGCCGGTGCCACCGGATATCTGATGAAGGACGCGCGCCCCGAGCGTATTGTTGCAGCCATCCATGAGGTGCATGCAGGCGGCTCGCCCATTAGCCCGGCTATCGCCCGGCGCGTATTGCAGCGGTTCCGAATTGCTGCGTCAGACTCGTCACTGGCTTCTGAAGCGGCACAGCCAGAATTTCCCAGCGAGCAGGCTTCGCCCTTATCCGAACGCGAAACCGACATTCTGCGGTTGGTAGCGAAAGGGTTGAATTTTGAGAAAATAAGTGAAATTTTAGGGATTTCAAGCCATACCGTGGTCACTCACGTTAAACGCATATACCGCAAGTTGGCCGTACATTCCCGGGGTGAAGCGGTTTATGAGGCGCGCATGTTGGGGATACTTTAAGCTTGCCCTAGACCACATCGGATTAGTCGAGGCGGCTATCCATAGAGCAATTCGCGCATCTGGGAAAGACGTTCTTTACGCGAAAAATAAAAACGACAGTGAGGTAGATCGATATGCCAAAAAAAATAACAACACACAAGCAATCCTATGTCGGTAGATCCAAGTTAGCGCGAACTGCCCTTCCGCTTACGGTTTGTTTATTGTTTGGGCCGATACGATGGGCGCAGGGCGCGGTCGATGATGTATTCCCTGGGGATTACACAGCGCTGCCGACGGGGCTTACGGTGGTTGCCAGTTATGCCTATGCAAAACGCTTGGAGGGGCCGTATCAGGGCAGCGTCAAACAGCTCGACGGGAAACTAGATGTTCCAATCTTGGCGGTGCGTGCTTCGCACTTTATTAAGCTTGGGGACTATACATTTTCGCCCTTGTTGATCCTCGCTTGGAGCCAGGTTCACGCTTCGCCAAGTGCATTTTCGTCCATCATTGGCCCAAATGCGAGCGGCATTGCAGATGCGCGTGTGGGTGGTACCTTGTGGCTGAAGGATGATCCAGCTAAACAGGAATATTTAGGCGTGACGGCATCGCTTGTCGTACCTACCGGGAGTTATGATGCCAGTCGCTTGCTGAATGTTGGTGAACATCGATTTGCGGGTGTGCTCAGCGGTGGCTGGATAAAACCACTAACGCCGGAACTCAAGGCGGAGATCAGTCCAGAAGTGGTTTTTTACTCCAACAATCAACACTACCTTGGCCGCAATACTTTGCACCAAGATGCAACTTATGCCATCACCGGTACCTTGCGTTACGCGGTCTCTTCCCAGGCGCAAGTCTTTTCAACGCTATTGGTTAATCGCGGCGGCAGTGTGTCGATCAATGCGGTTAACCAACACAACGCGCCGGAGAGTACCCGCTTGTCCCTGGGTATGACTTTCTCTCCGAACATCAACCAGCAGTGGATTGTTCGCTATGGCCGTGATGTGCAAAACGATAATGGATTTAAGACGGCGCACGAACTGGTGTTGCGCTATCTAACTTTCTTTTGACATGGTTGCTTCCACGGCTGTTGTGTTGAGCATTAACCAGACACGCAACTGGCCCGGTGCTGGCCAGTTGACCGCAGGATCGTTCGGGCGAACAAGGCATAACGTGCCATCGTATTCGCCGAACTTGGATGAAAGGCTATAGGCGTAATCGGTCTGTACCGGCATGTTGCATGCGGTGTCCACCAGCAGGATCGACAAGCATGTCCTCCCGATACGCTCTCTGTCCGTGAAGGTGAATTTCACCTCCACTCCATCCGATTTAATTTGCGCTTGAACGTTTTGAACGTTAGGTGTTGGCAAAGGCGATGCCACGCGCAGGTCACCACTGCCCAGGGCTTCGATGGGACGATTTGGCCCGCCCATGCCTAGGCCTTCCAAAAAACTTCCGTAGAACTCAATGGCTGATGGCAGGTAGCGCCATCTCATTGATGGCGATGGCGAGGATAGCGGTTTGCCCTGCGGATCTAAACGACAAGCCAAGCCGAACCATTCCATTTTGGTGCGGAATCCGTTGAGTTCGGAGAAGATATGACGGCTATCCAAAGAAAATGCGCCGCTGAGGGCATCGTAGCTCCCTATCATAGGAAATCGCACATGCGTTGCGGAATCGGCTGCGCCATCTGATTTGCAGCCGATCAACCAATATAGATGTTGTGCCGAGCCGATCGGCTGCACGTAACCGATACTGTAGACGAGCGTTTCAAACCCGATCTGATTGTAGCTGGGCATCAGCGTGGGCAGGGGTACGGTTACACGTTGGAAGCAGAGCGACTTGGGCGGTTCGACCGGTGCGGGCGCGCCGTCTACGCGGAGCTGGATGCGATGTTCAAAGCTGCCTGCTTTGCGTCCAGCGCTCATGCGTAGGCCGTCGCGCTGCGGTTCGGTTAGCCATGTCACGCTCAGGTTCAGGCTGATAGTATCGCCCGTGTTTAATTGGGATTTGGGCCAAAGCAGCACGTAGCGCCGGTCTCCTGAGAGGCTGATTTCCCATTCATATGACGAATCAGATTGTACTTTCACCGATTCGATCAAGCCCAGGACAGGCCGCAGATTTTTATTTGTAAGGCCTAGTCTTGAGTCCAGCGTGAAGCATAGCGATTGCCATGCGTAGGCCGACAATTGGGAGCAGTCATGATTGACGCCCCAGACATCGGTGTAGAGTAGGCGCGCAGAAAGTCCTGAACCCCAATCCGATGTAGGCTGATTCTGATGCTCCACCAGATTAGTGTCGAGATCGCCCCAAGCAAGTTGATGCAGCCAGCCCTCTGAATCGCCGATCACGACACCATGTGGACTAATAGCAGGAGAGGCATTGATGGCTTTGCGCGGGCCGATTTCTTCTGGCACTAATTGAAGTTGTTGGACTATATTGCCTTTGCTATTTAAGACCAACAGGCAACCATCGCCTGTACCGAGGTAGATCAGATCGTTCCCCTTGTCATAGGTCACTGCCGGTGAGGATCGAAACGGATTCAGCAAGGCATTGTCATGTTGCCAAAGTAGTTCGCCAGTCAAGGGATGCAATGCATAGACGCTGCCATCTACGCCGGCTTGAATGATGGTGCCATCCGACAACTCGGCTGGACTGGAATAGAGGTGGTCGCGGGTGGTAAAGATCCAGGCCGGTGAGCTGGGCAGGCCTGGCGCCAGCAGATTCGAGAAATCGGCTTTTGAGCAGTCAAAAGCATAGAGCGTTCCGTCGAAAGAGCCGACATATAGCCAGTTGTGCTGGCCCCACATGGGGCTGGCAACAACGCTGCCTTTGGTTTCATACGTCCAATGAATGCGTAGGTCTGGGCCAACACCGTAAATATTGGGACAGGGCACATCGCTCGGCAGACTGGTCGGGCGCATGGCGTTGTTGCCGAAGAATAGCCAGCCCGCCGGGTTGCAACAGGCCAATGACCAACTTTGATCTAACATCGGGAAATCCCAGAAACGCGGCGGCAAAGTCGTGCAGGGCGCGTTATTTGGTTGCAGGCAGGTATCACTCCTGGCATCGCGTTCGGTCTCCACCAAATACACGCGCTTATTGTCGCAAGGCGCGACGATGCGGTTGCTTGCGTCCAAACCAAGATGGCCTTCAAACCAATTGATGAAGGCATCCGAGGGTTGCGCAGCCTGGAACCAGGGCTGAGGAGGGTGGTCTGGTTTGTCGATCTGAGCGCGCCAAATCCAGCCATCGCCACAGGAAAGATACAGGGCATTGTCTAGCAGTAGTGGCGTAGTATCGACTAGGCCACAGAGCTTTTGAATTGTCCGGCGGCCATCTGGCGTCACGATCCATAATTGGGCGCCTGCGTTGCCGGACCATGCCCGGTCGAGTTGATCGATAACGGCAGAATTAAAAATGCCTCGTGCGGCATTACCTGGGGTACTGGGGTTTTGCGGTTCAGGAGCTTGGTGCCAGGTTACACTGGGCAACTTAATTTTCAGCGTCGCTCGGCCATTTTGAGCATTGTTGCAGCGAAAGCGTTGCCACGGGAAAATTGATGTGCTCATGTATTCTCCTTTATTTTTGTGGATTCGTTAGCAAAATGTTGGAGGCTATAATGCTGATTATTTACAATATTGAATAATACATTGAGATTTTCTTCTGTGGTCGCTAGGGAGCCTAGTTATTAGGTATTCGTACGAAAATTGATTAAAAGTATTCTGTGTTTCAGGTAGCCTGTAAAGGCTCGTTTTATTGATAACCGGAGGAGGATCAGATGATTAAGGAATTCAAAGCCTTCGCAATGCGCGGTAACGTGGTTGATATGGCGGTTGGTATCATCATCGGTGCGGCATTTGGCGCAATCGTTAAATCCTTGGTGGACGATGTGATCATGCCACCCATCGGCATGGTGCTGGGTAATGTCGATTTTTCCAATTTGTTCGTGGTGTTGAAAGAGGGCGCGACTGCTGTGGCTCCCTATGCTTCGTTGGCCGATGCTAAAAAAGCCGGTGCTGTGACTGTGAATTATGGGGTTTTCATCAATAGCGTAATTAGTTTTTTGATTGTCGCTTTCGCGGTTTTTCTGCTGATCAAAAACATCAATCGTCTGCAAAAAGCAGAAGCGCCGACCGCGCCGAACACCAAGGAATGCCCTTTTTGCGCATCCACTATTGCGCTCAAAGCCACGCGTTGCCCGCACTGTACGTCTGAATTGAACTGATAGCGCTTTTGCCGTACCCCCCCCACTGAGTTATGCGCTTCTGCATAGGCGGAGATGGGGGCGATTGAGCTTCTTAATCCGCCGTGAAAAGCGTTGATTGATAGCTGCTTAACTTAGTCAGCCCCCCTAAAGTCGGATTACCGCCGACCGTTAATAACAAGTACAGCAAAATTCTTGTTTTATCGGTATCTCGACCGCAGGCAACGCATGACATCTCAAATTCTAGTGGTGGACGACCTGGAGGCCAACCGCGATATGCTTTCGCGGCGCTTGCGCCAGCTTGGGCATTTCGTGGTTACGGCGGCGTCTGGGCGCGAGGCGCTTGGCATGCTGCATGCAAATTCATGCGACATGGTGTTGCTGGACTTGATGATGCCGGAGATGGATGGTTATGCCGTGTTGCGAGCCATCAAGGCCGATCCTGCATTAATGCACTTACCCGTGATCATGGTTTCGGCCAATGATGAAGTGGAGAATGTCATCAAGTGCATCGAGAGCGGAGCCGAGGATTATTTGCCGAAACCATTCAATCCCGTGTTGTTGCGTGCACGGGTCGAAGCCTCGCTGCAAAAGAAAAAAATACTAGACCGTGAGGCGCAATATCAAAGTGAGCTGGAGCAGCAAGTGCGCTCTCAGGTCAAGGAAATCACCTCGGCGCAATTGGCGGCAATTTTCGCCATGTCCAAACTCGCTCAGTCGCGTGACAACGAGAGCGGTGCGCACTTGGAGCGTATGCGCGAATATTGCCGTGCGCTGGCGCAGCAACTCGCCAAGCTGGATAAATATCGCAAAATGCTGGACACGGTATTTATCGACACAATCTATGCTGCATCGCCTTTGCACGATATCGGCAAGGTCGGTATTCCCGATCAAGTTTTGCGCAAGGCTGGAAAATTAAATCTGGCCGAATGGGAAATCATGAAGACGCATACTGTGATTGGGGGTAATACCTTGCGTGCAGTCGATGCGCAGCATCCGGGAAATTTGTTGATACGTATGGGCATCGATATCGCCGAGGGGCATCACGAAAAATGGAATGGCAGCGGCTATCCCAATGCCTTGAACGGCGAATCCATTCCGATTGCCGCCAGGATCCTGGCCTTGGCCGATGTCTATGATGGACTCTGTGCGCAACGTGGCGACAAAAAGGCATTTGCACATGCGGATGCACTAAACATTATTCATCAGGGTGCAGGCAGTCATTTTGACCCGGAGGTGGTGCAGGCATTCTTGGAAATCGAGGCAGAATTCATTCGCGTGCGTCAATGCTTCAAGGACCCCGAGGAAGGCGCCTTGCACCTTGCCCATCGACCACCGACGGCAGTGGTGTAGCACGATGCAAAAGACGCTACGGTGCTGGATCTTTTTTCTTGGGGCGCTGCTACTGAGCGGCGTAGCCCAAGCGCAATCGTCCGTATATTACTTTAGCGTGTTGAATCAGCGCAGTCCCAGCCTGACTGCGCAATATTGGAACCCGATCCTGGCGTACATATCGAAAAAAGCCGATGTCGATTTGAAGTTGAAGATGGGCAAGACTGCACCTGAAACGACGGCGCTGACGGTGCGAGGCGAGGCACAGTTTGCTTACACCAATCATCTATTTACGCCGACACGCATGAAGTTGGGATGGCACGTGATAGCGCGTCCGGACACGGATGGCATTCGCGGTCAGTTGGTTGTGAAAGAGGAGTCCGCACTGCGCGATGTTGATGCGTTGCAGGGGCTGGCAGTGGCTTTTCCTTCTGCAGAAGCGTTTGTCGGCTTCCAGGTGCCGATGCATGCATTATTGCAAAAGAATATCCGGGTCATCCCCATTTTTTCTGGCAATCAGGAAGGCGCAATCGGTTTATTGAAAAGCGGTCGAGTCATGGCGGCCGGGGTGAATGAAGACGTGATTGAGGCCTATGGCAAACGCGAGTCCTTCCGTTATCGCGTGCTGTGGTCTTCTGAAAGTTACAAGGACTTGGCGATCATGGCCAATTCGAATTTTGTACCGGCAGCGACCATTCACGCGGTGCGGCAAGCGTTTGTGGAAATGCGCAACGATAGTGAGGGCAAAAAAATTCTGGTGCAGGGTGCGGAGTTGCTGAAATTAACCCAGGCCGATGGTTTTTTAGCGGCATCCGATGGGGATTATGAAAGTTACCGGAAATTTCACCGTGAACAGCGACTCAAGGAATAGCTATGCTGGGTTTTAAGCTGCGCAATATCAGTTTGCTCGGGCGGCTGCTAGGCGTCACGGGAATTATTTTGTTGGTGATTTACCCGCTCGCGACCTCGCTGTTCATTGCTTCCGAGATAAAGCTTTATCGCGGCCTAGTCGCCGACCAAGCCAATGCAACGCTTAAGACTCTGACCAACACTGTGGGCGAACAGGCCGTGATCGGCGATTACTCCACTATCGAACAAATACTGAAGGCACGTATCGTGCAAGAGCCTTTTGTCAGCTTTACCTTTACCGACCCGGATGGCGGAAAAGTTAGGACGTCATCCAGGCCGACACATTCGACTAGCCCCGCCTGGTTCAGCCGTGCGCTGGCATTGCCGGATGAAAGCATTGAGCAGGCCGTGGTTTTGGGCGGTGTGAATTACGGCAAGCTGCAAGCAGATATTTCGCACATCCAATTCATCAATCAGGCTTGGGTCGATGTGATTGCCCAATTGCTGATCGTTGGAACGGCGATCCTGGTGTTGTTTGGCGTGATCGCGATGACTTTGCGCAATGGGCTGCGTCCACTGGAATTTGCGACGCAAATGGCGCGTAAATTAAAGTTGGGCGAACGGCAAGTCCCGGTGTTGTCGACCGAGCATGCGGCGCCGGAAATACGCGAAACGATTGAAACGTTCAATGCGGCAGTGAATCGCGAGGCTTGGCTTGCAGATTTTGCTGCCATCACGGCGCAGCGCAGCAAGGCGCAGCAGCGCATTCAAGAGGTGTTGCGCCTGCTATGCACGCGCCTGCAACTGGATGCAGGCTGCATCAGTTATCGTGAAAGTGATGGCTTGTTGCAAATCCCATCCATTTTCGTCCTGTCTGCGCGCCCGTATATGGAAGATTGGATTGCGTTCGCAGACCAGGTCATGGAGAGCGAAACGATGCTGTCCAACGTGCGGCAAAATGCCGGCCGGCAATTAGCCTATGTCGGGTTGCCGTTGCCGATCGGCACCACGCAGACTGGCGTGTTGAGCCTGTTCCGTTTTAATGCGGAAGCGATTGCGATCAACCGGACACAATTGGAATTGCTTGAGCTGTGCGCCCTTTGGATCGGCGTGGCACTGGCAGAGGAGTTGCAAGGACGCCGCATGACGGCCCAAAAAGAGCGTGCCGAGGCGGTGCTGGACAATGCCTTGGAAGCCATCGTAATGATCGATGAAGAGGCGAAAATTATCGCCTTTAATCCCGCCGCGCAGCGGATGTTTGGCTACACTGCCGAGGCGGCGCTGGGTATGCTGGCGTGCAATTTATTTCCTAAGTTGAAAACGGACGCGAGCTGTTGTCATATCGATCAAGGCATCCAGAAAATCGTCAAGGAAATGGCGCAGCATCTCTATGGTTTGCGCGCAGACGGTACTGAGTTTCCATTGGATATTAGTTTTAATGCGGTACGTGGTATTCAGGAGTTCTTGGGTGTGGCGGTGATCCGTGATATCACCGAACGGCTCGCGGCCGAGCAAGTGGTGCGCCGTAGCGAGGCGCGCCTGCGTCGCGCACAGCGCGTGGCGCAGATGGGCGAATGGGAATACGCGCCGGCGCATGGCGAATGGGTTTGGTCCAAGGAGTTGAATGAAATATTTGGCCTGTCAGCACAGCATGCGACGACCTATACGCAAGTGATTTCCATGATCCATCCGGAGGATCGGGAGCGCCTGTCAGACGCGATTAGCGATGCCGTGGCGAAGGGCAATGCGGTAGAAGGGGAGTTCCGCGTGCTACGCCCTGATCATACTTTGCGCCATATCAGCGTCTATGCCGAACCATCGTTCGATGATCAAGGGCGGCGCAGCAGCTTGTTTGGCGTAATGCAGGATATTACCGAGCGTAAACGCGCCGAGGCAGAGATTCGGGAGGCCTTGGTGGATAAGCTGGCAGCAGAGGCGCGCAATCGTTCCAAGAGCCAGTTCCTGGCCAATATGAGCCACGAGCTACGCACGCCGTTGAACGCCATTATCGGCTATAGCAATATGATCGAAGAAAGTGCGCAGGCCTCCGGGCAGGCAGAGACCGCGCAGGATGCCATAAAAATTCATCGTGCAGGTCAGCATTTGTTGTCCTTGATCAACGGTATCCTGGACTTGTCCAAGATCGAGGCGGGACGCATGGATCTGCATCTGGAGCAGCTGGATGTGCATGCTTTGATAGAGGAAGTCAGCGCCACAATTGTGCCGCTGGCGGCAAAAAATGATAATCGTTTCAGTGCCGTTTGCGAGACCAAAATCAGTAGCATGAGCGCCGATGCCACCAAGCTGCGGCAAATCCTGTTCAACTTGATCGGCAATGCCTGCAAATTTACTGAGCAAGGTCAAATTACGCTGAGCGCCACAACGCTAACACAAGGGAGTCAATCCTGGGTTGTACTGGATGTCGCGGATACCGGGATCGGCATGAGTCCAAGTCAAATGGAACGCTTGTTTGAACCCTTCACCCAGGCTGATGCCTCGACCACGCGTAACTATGGCGGCACCGGTCTGGGCCTGGCCATCAGCCGGCGTTTTTGCCAAATGATGGGCGGCGACATCAGCGTCAAGAGTGAAATCGGCCAGGGCTCGACATTTACGGTGAAGCTGCCGCTTATGCCGCGCTTGCCGGAGCCGTTGGATCTAGCCCAAGCGCAGGTGGTGGAGACTGCTGTGCGGCCAATTGGCGGCGTACTGCCCGAACGTCGCAAAGTTGTGAGTACGGTACTGGTGGTGGACGATGATCCGATCATGCGTAGCCTGTTGCAGGATAGCTTGGCCAAGGCGGGGTTCCGTGTCGTGAGCGCGGGTAATGGGGCGGAAGTCATCACGATGGTAAAAAAACATGACCCGGCTCTGATCCTGCTGGACATACTTATGCCAGGAATAGATGGCTGGACCGTGCTGCGCAGCCTGAAACAAGATGCATTGCTGGCGAAAATCCCTGTGGTGATTTTGTCGAATATGGCAGACCAGGCGTTTGCGTTCAGTTTGGGCGCCGCGGATTATCTACAAAAGCCGCTCAATGTGGCGGTGTTGGTGCCGGTCGTGCAATATTGGGTACGACGCGGCCAGAGCAATACCATTTTGATCGTGGAAGAAAATAATGCATTGCGCGCGCACCTGACCAGCCAAATGGAGTTGGCTAATTGGAAGGTGGCGCAGGCGTCGAATGGCACTGAAGCGCTGGAGAATTTACGTCGCAGTCGGCCCAGCATGGTCGTGCTGGATTGGAATATGCCCGAATTGGATGGAATGCAATTCATGCAACAACTGGAAAGCATGTCAACGGGGATTGATATCCCGGTCGTGGCTTTGACTGATAATCAGGCTTCTGAAACGCGTCTGCGCGAAATGCGCGAACAAGTGCAGCGTGTCGTGGTGAAGAGTGATCGCACCTGGGATGAATTGGATGCAGCCATCCAGGCAGTGTTGTTAGAAGCTTAGGCCGCCACTTTAGTTTCAGTGCGATCTCGTCCGCTGCGTTTCGCGTCCAGCAGCGCTTGATCGGCGCGTGCCAGAGCCGCATTCTCCGATTGGTCGTGACGGCTGTATTCGGACAACCCACCGCTCCAGCCCACCGTGTGCGTCACATCCGGGAGCAACTCGATTTTTTGCGGCATTTTTTCTCGTAGGCGCTGCGCTAGCTCACTGGCCTTGGGCAACGGCGTATTGGGGAAGATCACGCAAAACTCGTCGCCGCCGAGGCGTGCCACGAAGTCGCTACCACGCAGATTTTTCTTCAACGCCTTGCCGAATTGCACAATTAATTGATCTCCCGCTTCGTGACCGTAGGTATCGTTGACTTGCTTGAAGTTGTCGATATCGAGGATCAACAGACTATGCGCCCAACCCTCGTTGACGCGGGCGAATACATCGTGCTGTTTGGCTTCAAAACTGCGCCGGTTGTTGACCTGTGAGAGGTGATCGGTGTCGGCGGAATTGATTATGCGCAATTGTTTGCCGACCACGAGCTTGCCCAGTTGATACATCACTTGATAACTATTTTTGAGTTCTTTGAGCGTCACATCGTATTGCTTACGCATGCGGTTGTGCGTGATGTCGGAAAACAGTTTGGTGAGTGCGGCTAAATCGAACTGCAAGGCGCGATTGGCCAGAAAATAGGCAAAGCCGAATGCGAAGATGATGAGTAAGACCAGCACTATGGCGATACCGTACAAGGTCTGCTGTGGGGTGTTGGACAATGCGCCCGGTTCGCGCGCCCAAATGGCTAGACGCCAAGGCGTACCTTCCAGGGAAAGTATCTCGGCTGTGCCGCGCGTCTTCAGTTGTTCGTTGCCACGTTTGAGCAAGGTTTCGGTGTGTCCATTGGCCTGTTGCAATTCGGCATAGCCATCGATCAAGGGGCTTTGATTGAACAGTTGGCCAATTTCCTGAAAATGGCGCGCAATCAGGACATAGCCAATGATGCTGCCTTCTGGGGTGCGGATCGGTTCGATCAGCGTAAGCAAGGGTGCTTCGGCGTGTAAATTAGCTTGGGGTTTTTGCGCCGAGCTGGTGCTCTCGATCATGTGCAATTGCCAAGCGCTCAACTGCGTGTGGATCATTTGTTGGCCGCTTGCCTGATCATTGCCAATGACCTGGATTTGCCCCAAATGCGGGTACAGGCTATTGATGTCGGCAAGCCGCAAGCGGCGCTCGTTTTCGTCGCGCGTTTGCAGCAGGCGCAGTGTCATGTTCGATTGCGCGATGGCTTGTGTCGCTTGGCCCCAAGCGCTCGCCACGGACTCAATCTCCTGTGCCAATACCTTACCCGCATAGGCGGGTGCGCGCTGGCTGGCTTGTTGCATCTGTTGTTGCGTGATGCGATAGGAGAAGTACGCCGCCATGGCGACGAACGCCAGCACTGCCAGCAATGCCCCGAAGGTAATGCGTGCCAAAGAAGATTGCATGTTGTTGCGGCTCCGTGTTGCCAGAAAACAAATGCGCGTTTCTGTTTGGCCGGTGTGCTTGCCTACCGGCTTTTATGAATTTTTAGTGTTTACCTGTGCTACCAAAACCACCGCTACCGCGTGCGCTTTCGTCGAAGCTTTGCACGATATTGAAATCGACGCGGGCTACCGGCACGATCACTAGTTGCGCAATGCGCTCCATCGGGTTGATGGTGAAGCTGGCTTGGCCGCGATTCCAACAGGAAACGAATAATTGTCCCTGATAATCCGAGTCGATCAGTCCGACCAAGTTGCCGAGCACAATGCCATGCTTATGTCCCAGCCCTGAGCGTGGCAAGATCAACGCAGCATAGCCCGGGTCGGCAATGTGGATTGCCATGCCGGTGGGGATGAGTTCGGTCTTGCCCGGTTCTAGGACATAGGGATCGGTAATGCAGGCGCGTAAGTCCAAGCCGGCGGATCCGGAAGTGGCGTAAGTCGGGATTTGATCCTGAATGCGCGGATCGAGAATGATGAGATCAACTTTTTGCACAGGGATAATTCTTTCTTTGAACTTAGATACAACTCTTTTTAAGGATTATGCCGTAGGCTTCACGGCACGAAAAGCACGGTGTAATGGCTGTGCTTCACAACATTTCTGAGATATGTGCAATAAGCTGCCGCGCTAGAAGGAGTTTGTCTGCGCGTGGCAGGGCATGTTGGCCTGCAGCATCGATCAAAATCAGCGCCGATTCATCCTGCCCCAAGGCGTCTTGGGCGCGGTTGGCGACGATCAGCGGGATATTCTTGCGCTCGCGCTTGGCGCTGGCATGTATTGCAAGGTGTTCGGTTTCTGCCGCGAAGCCGACACAGAACGGCGCATTGGGTAGTGCTGCGACTTGCGCCAGGATGTCGGGATTGGGTGTTAGGCTCAGGGTTGATGCAGTATCGGTTTTCTTGATCTTTTGTTGTGCTGTTTGCGCTACGCGATAATCGGCCACTGCCGCCACGCTGATGAAAATCGACATGGGCGCAATCTCGTGCATCACTGTTTCATACATCTCTTGCGCACTGGTCACTTGCAGGGTGCGTACTTGTGTAGGTGCTGCTAGCGCGGTCGGGCCACTAACAAGAACCACTTCTGCGCCAGCTTCCCAAGCCGCGCGCGCCACGGCATAACCCATTTTTCCCGAGGACAGATTGGTGATGCCGCGTACTGGATCGATAGCTTCGTAAGTTGGACCCGCTGTCACCAGCACGCGCTGACCGGCAAGGCATTTGGGTTGGAACAGCGCTTCCAAATGGATCAGCAAGCTTTCCGCTTCTTGCATCCGTCCCATGCCGATTTCACCGCAAGCTTGCGCGCCGCTGGCCGGCTCGAACAGGGCGATACCGTCTTGACGTAGTTGCGCCAAATTGCGTTGCGTGGCTGGGTTGTCCCACATTTGTTTGTTCATCGCCGGTGCCACGACGAGTGGACAAGCGCGCGCTAAACATAGCGTAGAGAGCAAATCGTCGGCGAGGCCATGCGCTAGCTTGGCGATGAAATTGGCGCTGGCAGGCGCGATCAAAATCACATCCACAGCGCGCGAAGCATCGATGTGCGTCATGCCGTTGCCGTTGTCGCCATCCCACAGCTTGGTCAGCACTGGCTTACCGGATAGAGCTTGGAAAGTGGCGGGGCCGACGAAATGCGTCGCTGCCTCGGTCATTGCTACTTGTACTGCATGCCTAGACTTGACGAGCAGGCGCACCAGTTCCGCCGCCTTGTACGCAGCGATGCCGCCGGTCACGCCGAGCAATATGCTTTTGGAATTGTTTTGCGCCATAATGTAATTCATTTTACGGGAAAGGGATGGGGATGGCGATTACCGACTGGCCGGCACAAGAACGTCCGCGCGAACGTTTATTGCAACAAGGTGCACATACATTATCCGATGCCGAGCTGCTGGCGATCTTCTTGCGCACCGGCATCAGCGGTAAGAGCGCTGTCGATCTTGCGCGCGAACTGTTACACAGTTTCGGCAACCTCACGGCTTTGAGTCATGCCAGCGAAGAGGCATTTTGCGCTGTGCCCGGCCTGGGCCCAGCGAAATTCGCGCAATTGCAAGCGGTGATGGAAATGGCGCGGCGCGCACTTAAAGAACAAGCGCAGCAGCGCGACGCCCTGAGTTCGCCGCAAGCTGTGCGTGATTATCTGCGGCTACAGCTCGCCAGCCGCGAGTACGAAGTTTTCATGGCGGTGTTTCTCGATACCCAAAATCGCGTGATTACGATGGAGGAATTGTTCCGTGGCTCGCTGCGCGAGACCAGTGTTTATCCGCGCGAAGTGGTCAAGCGCGCCCTGCACCTGAATGCTTCAGCCTTGATCTTTGCCCACAATCATCCCTCCGGTGTGGCTGAGCCCAGTCGCGCCGATGAGGCCATCACACGCACCTTGAAACAGGCACTGGCGCTGGTGGATGTGCGGGTGCTGGATCACTTCATCGTCGCCGCAGGCGGTGGCGTGTCGTTGGCGGAGCGCGGCTTGATTTAAAAAGGCCTTACTCGATTTTGCGTGAGATCTCGATTTTTAGGTTGCGCGTACCGAGCTTTACCGGAGCGCTCATGCCTTCGAGGTCGCCAGGTTGGCTGACGGCGCTGCCGGCCTTGGAGACGCGCGCGATGATCACCACTTCTGGGAAGTCCGATAGCTTCATCTGCGGCGTCATGCCCATGCTGTCATCGAGATTGAAATCAACGGGCAAATCCTTGACCTTGATGCGCAGCATGGACAAGGGCATGCGCGGCCCTGACACGGCACGGGCATAAACGAATACCGTATCTTCGGGATTGGCGAAGCTCTTCAGTGCGGGGTTCAAACGCGCTTGACCGGAAACAGAGGCTGTCGAGGTGGTGCCGCCAGCGCTTGGTGCGGCAGTCGGTTTTTCCATCACGGCGGCTTGTGGTAAACCGGCTTGCTGTCGCAACTCGGCGATTTGTGCGCGTAATTTTTCTACGCCCTTTTGTTCTGGTGGGAGTTCTGCCAGCAATTTTTCCCATTGGGCAATGGCTGCTTGGTTATTACCGGCTTCGATTGCAGCGAAGCCGGACAGGTACAGCGCCTTTTGATTCTTGGGGTCGAGCTTGAGTGCTTGGGCAATCATTTGTGTTGGCTTGCCGGCCAGTTTTTGGTCTTGCGCCATGCCGAGCGCGTCGGCGTAATCGGCAAAAGCCTGCGCGGATTTGGGCGTGATTTCGGCAATTTTTCCATAGGCATCTGCCGCTTCCGGGAAACGTTGTAGCGACATCATGACGCGACCCAACATGGTCCAGGCGGCGATATCATCCGGCTGTTCCTTCAGTCGTTGCTCGATCTGCGGCAGCATTGCTTCGACTTGCTGTCGTTGCGGGTCTTCTGTTCGCTGTGCTACGGATGCATCGAGCGCTTCGGGCTTGCCGATCAGGAAATATACGCTGACGGCGACGATGGGAATGAGGACGGAAAGAATAATGCCGACCCAGCGCGAGGTTTGTTGGGTTGCCGCCGGTGCCGGGGTGACGTCAGCAGATACATCTTGCAGAAGACGCCGTTCCAATTCGGGTTTGGCATGATCAAATTGTGCTTGCGTGATCAAGCCATTGTTCAAGTCCTTATCCAACTCCACGAGTTGGTCTGCGTAAATCGCTACATTGGCGGCATCTTGTGCCGGAGCAGCAGACGTCTTACGTTTGCGGAGTAGGGGGACGGCGACAAATGACATGGCGACCAGCGCCATCAAGCTACCGATGAGATAAAGCGTGTTCATACGTTTTCACTTTCAAAAAGAGGAAGCTCGCATGGCGAGCCAAAGATGCTCATGCTTATATTCAGTAGAGAACATGGGTGGCGAAGAGATGCGAAACGGTTGTGGTGCATTGCACGCTTTAGTTTGTTTTACTTGGATCGGAAGGCAAGAGTGATTTAAGGCGCGCCACTTCTTCGTCCGTGAGCGGGGCATCATCAGGGGTGATGCGCCGTTGCTTGATAACGCGGGCGACGCCAAAGGCTACGCCACCTAAGAGCAGGAAGGGGCCAAACCATAGCAGCATGGTTTTGATCTTGATGCGTGGGCGATATAACACAAAGTCACCATAACGCTGGGTGAGATAGGTTTTGATTTGCTCATCATCCAGGCCTTGTACGATTTTTTCACGTACCTCGCGGCGCAAGTCTTTGGCCAAATCGGCGCGCGAATCGGCCAGGGTTTCATTTTGGCAAACCAGGCAGCGCAATTCCTTACTGATTTTCAGCATGCGAGCTTCGAGCACGGGGTCTTCGGCCATCGGCGGCGCTTCTTTGGCCGCCGTTGCACTCGCCAGCACTAGCAGCAATAGCCCAAGTAAGTGACGCATCATTTCGATAACTCCAAAATCTTCGGTAGAATTTTTTCTTGCCAGACTGCGGGGCTAATCGGCCCGGTTTGTTTCATGCGGATGATGCCCTGTTTGTCGATGACATAAGACTCGGGAACGCCATAGACGCCGTAGTCGATGCCAACGCGGCCATCGAGATCCAGTGCGGTGATTGCATAGGGGTTGCCGTTTTGGTTCAGCATCGCCAGTGCGCGTTGCCGTGCCAGTTGTAGTTCTGATTCCGGGCTGAGTTTTTCTACATCGATACCGAGATTTGAGTCACCGCGAACTTCTTTGTAGCTGAGGCCGATGATGGGCAGCACTTGTGTTTGGGCCAGCTCGACCAAGGTAGCGTGCTCTTCCCGACAAGCGCTGCACCAGGTCGCCCAAACGTTGAGCAGCCAGACTTTTCCGCGCATATCTTCTGCACGGAACAACTTTCCGGTTTCGTTCAATTGCGGCACGCTGAAGTTCGGCGCCGGTTTGTTGATCAAGGGCGAGGGAATGTCATGTGGATCGAGATGCAAGCCTCTTATGAAAATAAAGACCAATCCGACAAACAGCGCGAAGGGAATTAGGAAACGTAATTTCACGCTTTAGCCCCTTTCATTGCCATGGCTGCCTCTGTGCTCTGGGAGCGCTGCGCCAGACGATAACGCCGGTCAGACACGGCCAGCAAGCCACCCAAGGCCATGAGCACCGCGCCACCCCAAATCCAATCCACAAATGGCTTGTGGTAGACGCGAACCGACCATGCACCGCCTTCTAATCGTTCGCCCAGCGAGACATACAAGTCGCGCGTCAAGCCGGTGTCGATGGCAGCTTCGGTCATGCCCATCCCGGTCGCATTGTAAGTACGTTTTTCCGGATGCAAAATTTGCACGGGCTGGCCGTGTTTGGTGATTTCGATTTCACCTACCCAGGTTTTATAATTTGCTCCGATTTGGGGTGTTACACCGCGAAAGGTGAAGACATAGTTGCTGATGTTTAGGGTATCGCCGACGTCCATGCGGACATCGCGTTCGGTTTCATAGCCTTTGACCAGGGTTACGCCAATGATGAATACGGCAATGCCTAAGTGTGCCAGCAGCATCCCCCACCAACTAGTGGATTGTTTGGCAATGCGGGCCACGAAAGAGGGGTGGGCATCTTGGCTGAGGCGATTCCAAATCGTGTACACCACCGATGCGATGACCCAGAATGCGAGCAGCAAGCCGAGACTGATGAGGGGCGTCCATTTGCCCAGGGTCAGCGGCAGCAACAAGGCACTGACGAGTGCAACGCCGAACGCCCATTTAAGGCGTTGTGCTAGTTCAGGCAGGGTTTGTTCCTTCCAGCGCGCAATCGGGCCGATGCCCATGAGAAAGATCGCCGGCGCCATCAGCGGTAAAAAGATCGTTTCAAAGTAAGGTGGGCCAACCGAGATTTTGCCTTGACCCAGCGCGTCGATGAATAGCGGATAGAGCGTGCCCATTAAGACCGCACCGGCGGCCACGAGCAGGATCACATTGTTGGCGAGCAGAAAGCTTTCGCGTGAGATCAACGCAAATTTACCGCCGATACCTACCTTGGGTGCGCGCCAAGCGAATAACAGCAAGGATGATCCGATGACGACCGCCAAGAAGGACAGAATAAAAATACCGCGCTTCGGATCGGTGGCGAAAGCGTGTACTGAGGTCAGCACGCCGGAGCGTACTAAGAAAGTGCCTAGCAAGCTGAGCGAAAACGCGCAGATGGCGAGCAGCACGGTCCAACTTTTGAAAGTTCCGCGTTTTTCGGTGACGGCCAAGGAATGAATGAGCGCGGTGCCGACTAGCCAGGGCATGAAAGAGGCGTTTTCAACCGGATCCCAGAACCACCAGCCACCCCAACCCAGTTCGTAATATGCCCAACCGCTACCGAGTGCGATGCCGCAGGTGAGGAACATCCAGGCGGTGGTGGTCCAAGGCCGCGACCAGCGCGCCCATGCGGCGTCCAACTTGCCGCCCATGAGTGCCGCCAGGGCGAAAGCGAAGGCGACCGAGAAGCCGACATAACCGGTGTAGAGCATCGGTGGATGAATCACCATACCGGGATCTTGCAGTAACGGATTGAGATCTTGTCCGTCGAGCGCCGCAGGGATCAAACGTTCAAAGGGGTTGGAGGTGAGCAGGGCAAATAACAAAAAGCCGACGCTGATTAAGCCCATGACCGCGATTACGCGCGCCACCACAACCTGCGGTAAATGACGCGAGAACAAGGTCACCGCAACGGTCCATATGTTGAGGATGAAAATCCATAGCAAAATCGAACCTTCATGACTGCCCCAACTTGCTGCAAAACGATAGGCGGTCGGCAATTGCGAATTCGAGTTGATCGCGACATTTTTGACCGAGAAATCATTGGTCACGAAGCAGTAGGCTAGGCAGGCATAGGCTATCGCGACAAATACGAATTGCCCTTGCGCCACTGGGCGCGCTGCTGCCATGAAGGTGTTTTGATTTCGTGCCGCGCCGATTAACGGCAGGATGCCTTGCGTGAGCGCAAGCATCAGGGCGAGGATGAGGGCGAAGTGACCGAGTTCTGGAATCATGGTTTGGAGGCTTTCGCTGCGTTGAGTTTTTTTGCGTCTGCCAGCGCCTTGGCGGCTTCTGGCGGCATATAGTTTTCATCGTGCTTGGCTAGCACTTGATCGGCCACGAATTGACCGTCGGCACCGAGCTTGCCCTGCGCGACTACGCTCTTACCTTCTTTGAACAAATCCGGGAGGATGCCTTTAAAGCGCACGGGAATGTTGTTCGCGGTATCGGTGACGATGAACTCGACCGTTAAGCCATCGGTTTGGCGTTTCAGGCTTCCTTCAACCACTAAGCCGCCCAAGCGAAAGCTGCGGTTAACCGGCGCTTCGTGATTCGATACCTGGGTCGGCGAATAGAAATAATTCAGGTTGCTTTTCAGCGCATTCAGCACCAATGCGGTTGCCACACCGATCAGCGACAAGCCACCGAGCACCCACAATAATTTTTTATGTCTTGGTTTCATGTTCAGCCTTGTTTGTTCAATTTCATAATTTGCGTCAGGCGATTCCACAGCGTGCGCTTGTGCCGTGATAGCTGGCCCAGTTCCAGGACGATGCAAACTAATGTAATGAGATAAGAGCCCCAGACATAAAATCCGCGCCCGCCCATATCGATAAAATTCGACCAGCTACCCCAGTTCATGATTTGCTCTCCAGAACTTCCTGCACCCAGGCGCTGGATTTTTCACGCTCCAGCATCAGTAGACGTACGCGCGACAAGGCCACGGCGATGGAATACATCCAGGCCGCCAAGGCCATGATCAGCATGCCCAGCAACATGGTTTTGGCCATGCTCGGCGCGCGCGTCATGCTGACGGAAGCGCCTTGATGCAAGGTGTTCCACCATTTTACCGAAAAATAAATGATCGGAACGTTGACTGCACCCACTAAGGCCAAAATTGCACCGGCCTTATCTGCGCGGCGCACATCGTCGATGGCGGCAGTCAGCGACATATAGCCGATGTAGAGGAATAACAGGATCAGTTCGCTGGTCATGCGCGCGTCCCATTCCCACCACGTGCCCCAGGTGGGCTTGCCCCAGAAGGCGCCGGTGATCAGCGCGACAAAGGTGAACATCGCGCCTGTCGGCGCCAAGGCCTGCGCCATCATGCTGGATAAACGCGTATTTAGGATCAGTCCAAGCCCAGCCCAGGTCGCCATGATCATATAGATGAACATCGACATCCAAGCGGCGGGAACGTGGATGAAAATAATGCGATAAACCTCACCTTGGGTGGCATCGGTCGGTGCGACCAAGAAACTGATATACAGGCCGACGATGGTAAGGATTGCCGCTAGGACGTAAAACACGGGGATCATCTTGCCCGCGATTGGATAAAACGCGGCGGGTGAGGAGTATTTAAAAATATTGATTGCCATAGGTTCTTATTCCATCGATATGCGCAAGGCCAATGCGGTCACCCACGGTGTGGCCAAGCCAGAAAAAATCAATAAAGCTGCCAGTAACGACAAATGGCCTTCAGCACTGACACCCGCAATATGCGCCTCGACCGCCCCGGCACCAAAAATCAAGGCCGGAATGTACAGCGGTAATACCAACAACGAAAGTAGCACGCCCCCCCCACGTAAACCCAGGGTCAAGGCTGCGCCGATAGCGCCAATCAAGCTCAAAATCGGTGTACCAAGCAACAAGGCGACAAACAAAATACCGAGTGCTTCGGGCGGTAAATCGAACTGCAAGCCTAGCAGCGGTGCGATCAGCGCCAAGGGCAAGCCCGATACCATCCAGTGCGCAACTATTTTACCGAATACGATAAGCCCCAAAGGTTGCGGCGACAGCAGCATTTGCTCCAGCGTGCCATCTTGATAATCGGCGGCAAATAAACGTTGTAAGGATAGCATCGAAGCCAGTAGCGCTGCGACCCAAACTACGCCCGGCGCGATCAAGCGCAGGGTTTTCATTTCTGGACCGACGCCTAAAGGGAACAGGCTGACTACGATGACGAAGAAAAATAATGTGGTCAGCACATCCGCACGGCGACGGAAAGCCAATAATAAGTCACGCCGGATGACGCTTAGTAAGACATTGCCCATATTTAACCTAATTCGATGCGGCGCGGCGTAATGCCAGGCACTTGCAGGGATTGATGGGTGGTCAGCACGACCATGCCTTGTTTGGCTAGATGTTCCGCCAAGCGCGCCTGGATCAAGTCCACGGCGTGCACGTCCAAGGCAGTCAAGGGCTCGTCCAAAATCCACAAGGGCGCATCGGACACCAGCAAGCGCGCCAGCATGACGCGCCGTTTTTGCCCTTGCGACAGGACTTTAGTTGGCAAGTGCTCACGACCCGCCAAGCCAATGCGCGACAAAGCTTCCAGCGCCTGTTCTGGGTTCAGTGGCGTGCCGCCGAATTCACTGGCGATGCGCAGATTCTCTAGCGCGGTTAGCTCATCCTTGACCGCCGCTAAGTGGCCCAGATACAGCAAGTCGCGGTGGAAATGCTCGCCGCGCGCCGGCGCGTTGTTCCAGCGAATCTCGCCCGCCAGGGGCGAACTCAGGCCGCACAATAATCGCAGCAGGCTGGTTTTGCCGCTGCCATTGGCCCCGGCGATCTGTATGAGCTCACCTGCGGATAGGTTGAAATTAAGATCGGAGAAAAGTGTGCGCTCGCCGCGTAGGCAACCAAGATGAACGACTTCTAGCATGAAAATCAGTGCGATAGAGTAGGCAAGGCCTGGGACAATAGCGCCTCTTGAGGCATTTTGCAATCTGCTGTATAGTTGCGCCTTTTTAGCGAATGAAGGACTTTGATCATGGCGCGCGTATGTAGAGTCACGGGCAAGGGCCCGATGTCGGGAAACAACGTTTCCCACGCACACAATAAGACCCGCCGCCGCTTTTTGCCCAATTTGCAATATCGGCGTTTTTGGGTTGAGAGCGAAAATCGTTGGGTGCGCATGCGCATTTCCAACGCAGCGTTGCGGACTATCGACAAGAACGGCATCGATGTGGTGCTGGCAGAATTGCGCGCCAAGGGCGAGCAGATTTAAGGATTAGTAGATCATGGCTAAAGGCGGACGCGAAAAAATCAAGTTGGAATCCAGTGCAGGGACGGGTCATTTCTATACCACGACCAAGAACAAACGCACCATGCCGGAGAAGATGGAGATGAGTAAGTATGATCCCGTTGCTCGCAAGCATGTGCCGTACAAAGAAACCAAGTTGAAGTAAGAATCAACTTTAGATTAATAAAAAACCCCGCTGATGCGGGGTTTTTTATTTGTGTCGGGAGCATGTTGTATTCGGCGCATATCTCGATACTCTTGCGTGCTTATTTGATTATGTTGCGCACTTTGGAATGACGCGTATCGACCGCCGTGGGTTGTAAGCTCGTAAGCACAAACAGAACTCGATATCGCCATAGCGCCCATTAAAAGACATAGCCGCGTAATCCTCATTTTAAATTCTCCAGAAGAAACTCATCTATCTTCCGCTCAGTTTCACCGGAAAGCCTATTCCCATCTTCGGCGACGGCCATTCTCGCAGCCCACCTTTTATACCAAAGCAACTCCTCCTGGTTTGTACCCAGCGCCTTCACTTCATAATAAAGCGTTTCAAACAATGGATACAGGTTCCTTCTCGATTTTCCTGCTGAAGAACAATCCCCATTGATTGAAACACTGGACAAATACTTTAACCGCGCCTCCTGCGACCCCTTGAACTCTTTCAGAAAATAAATATTTTTTTTGGTGTCCTCCGATGGGCTGTACCGATATTCCATGTTTTGCTCGTACCCGGGCTTATGCACGACAAATCTCACATAGTCCTCGGAAAAAAGCGGCCCTTCGGAAGGCGCTGTCCAATGTGCGATTTTGTAGCGTCCTTCGGTATCGGTTACCGCGCTTTCCGCGTGATAACAGCTACTCCGCGTATCTGCTGGTGGGATGCGATCCGTCCCATGCCACAGCACCACCACGATGGCGTTGGGGATGGGTTTTCTTGTATCCATATCCAAGATGCGTCCGTCAATCGGCCCGCCCGAGAGGCCGCAGGCACTGAGCGACAATAAGATCGCGAGGGCCAAACAAAGGTAGAAAGTTTTTTTCATCGTCAGATCCCTTCAATTCGCCAAACACCGTTTGCTCCCAGCACTTTCCCGTCAAATATGCGCAATCGTGGAACGGCTGCAACTGCAACATCGTACGCATCCGGCAATAAAAAACGGCGCACCCCGAAAGGTGCGCCGTTTTCACTTTTACTGCAGCGCGATTAAGCCGCGTAGCAACGCAGGCGGAGCGAGAATTGCTGTAGCGCCTCGATGCCGCTGGCTTCGGCGCGATGGCACCAATCTTCCAGTTGCTTGACGAGTTGCTCTTGGGTCAAGGTCGAGCGCTCCCACAAGGTCGCCAATTCATGGCGCATGGCGTAGATCGTCGCCAGCACTTTGCTGGAATTGAGCGCTTGCGTGAGTTCGGCTTGTTCCGGCGCCTTAAGTGCGGCCGGTTCCAGGTGCATCCAGCGGCGGAAGGTCTTGATGTCGAACTTCAGGCCTTGGTTATGCAGGCCTTGTATTTCCGCGCGCATGGTCACTTTCAGCGACTTGACGTATTTGGCCATGACTTCATAGCGATGCGTGATCACGGCTTCTACGGTGTTGGCGTCGCACGAAGTCTTGGCTAGGTCGAGCTTCACCTGCGGCGCGACACGTTTCACTTTGGCTAGGCCAACTATTTCCAACGTGCGGATGTAAAGCCAGCCGATATCGAACTCATACCATTTGCTGGAAAGCTTGGCTGAGGTCGCATAAGCGTGGTGGTTGTTGTGCAACTCTTCGCCGCCGATCAGGATGCCCCAGGGGATAATATTGGTGCTGGCGTCGTCGGCGGAGAAATTGCGGTAGCCCCAGTAATGGCCGATACCATTAATGATGCCGGCAGCCGTTACGGGGATCCAAGCCATTTGCACGGCCCAAATCGTCAGGCCAAGCGGGCCAAATAGCACTAGGTTGATAATCATCATCAGCGCAATGCCACGTGCAGAGTATGGGGTATAGAGATGGCGCTCGATCCAGTCGTCGGGGGTTCCGCTACCGTATTTCACCATGGTCTCTGGAATCTTCGATTCCTTGCGATAGAGTTCGGCACCTTCCCAAAAGACTTTTTTGATGCCCAAGATTTGCGGGCTATGCGGATCGTTCACGGTTTCGCAAAAGGCATGGTGCTTGCGATGGATCGCGGCCCATTCCTTGGTGACCATGCCGGTGGTGAGCCACAACCAGAACCGGAAGAAATGACTGACGATGGGGTGCACGTCCAAGGCGCGGTGCGCTTGGCAGCGGTGCAGATAAATGGTCACGCTGGCGATGGTTATGTGGGTGAAAACCAGGGCAACAACGATATAACCCCACCAGGGTAAGTTAACTAAGCCATTGAACATAAATGGATAATCCTTCTAATGTTGGACGTTCGAGTCTTGATTCTACCTGAAACCGCCTATGCAAGGGGCGAATCTTGGGGGCCAATTATGAAGTCATAACGACCGCAGGAACAGAATCTAAAACTCTAATATCACGGCGGGGGTAGGGGATTTCAATCCCCGCCGTCTGAAATTCACGCCAGATGGCCAAATTCAGGGCTGAGCGCAGATTGAGCTGCCCTTCTTCCGGGTCGCCGATCCAAATCACGAGTTCAAGTAATAGGCCGCTATCTCCAAATTCTTTTAAGAAGACCTCGGGTCCCGGTGTATGTAAGACGCGCGGCGTGGCCAAGGCCACTTGTTGCATGATCGCCATGGCTGTTTCCAGCGGGCTGGCGTAGCTCACGGCCAGTGGCAGGTTCATGCGCACATTGCGACTACTGAAGGAATGGTTGATCACGGTGGAGGTGATCATGGTTTCGTTGGGCACAATGGCTTCGGTACCGTCCTGGCTCTTGACCACGGTATAGCGGTTGTTGATTTGCGTGATCTCGCCATATCTATTGTCCACCGTCACCACATCGCCGATGCGGATTGAGCGGTCGAGCAGAATAATGAAGCCACTGATGTAATTGCTGGCAATCTTTTGCAGGCCGAAGCCCAGGCCGACGCCGAGCGCGCCGCCAAATATCGAAAGAAAGGTGATGTCGATGCCGGCCAGCGGTAGCGCAATCAGTACCCCAAACAACATCAGCAGGGCGCGCACGATTTTCGCCAGCACAATACGCAGATTTAGCTCCATGGTTTCGGCGCGCATCACGCGGTCTTCGATCAAGCGCCCGATCCACAGCGCGATGGCCACCGTGACCAGCATTGACATCGCGCCTTCCAGCACCAATAGCAGCGAGATACGCTGTTTGCCAAAGCTCAAGCCGATATCGTCGAGCGTTTTGATGACTTCGTGATGCAGTCCAGTGACATGTAAGGCTAGGGTGATCAGAACAACGCCGCTTAAGGTTTGTTGCACCAATTGACGCAATTCGCTGGGCGCGAAGGCAATGCGCAAAATATGTTTCATGGCGCGGATCAAGGCGAATGCCAGTACCAGCGACAGGCATAAACCCACTAGACCAATTGGCATCCAGTGTTGCAGCACGGTTTGGGCCAGCAACAATAAGAGCAGTGCCAGCATCGGCGGCAAGACCTGTGAAATGCTGTCTGTCTGCGATTGCGTGCCGGGTGAACGGGTGAAGCGCCGGCACAGAAAATGCGCCAGCAGCCATGCCAATACCAAGCTGGAAACGATCGCGCCAAGCTGCCAAATCAAGCTCGGATGATGGATTTGCGCCAAGGCATCTTGCAGTGGGCTGGGAAGATTGGACGTCAACATAGGGATACCAGTTTACGTCAAAGGCAGAAAAAGCTAAACGCGTGTCCTTGTATCATGGTCGATAGGGCGTTGCATGGTTGAAATGGCGCTGCCAATTCGCTGCGTAGGCATCGGTCAATGCTTTATTGCCACGCATCACTAATAGGTTTTCTGCGTTCTTGAATTGTCCCGAATAGGTAAAGTTCATTGAACCCGTGACCACGGTCGGTTCGGCCTGTTCACCGTCGATCAAGATGATTTTGTTATGCGCGCTTTGGTGCTGCTGATCGAGCCAAACCCGAATCCCGTTCTGTTGCAGTAGCCCCAATTTGTTGTTTTCAAGTTTGCGTGCCTGTTCGGCATCGGCGATCACGATCACGTCCACGCCGCGCCGTTTGGCGGCAATCAAGGCGAAGGCGATCTCGTTGCTGGTAAAGCTGAAGGTCTGTACGCGAACGGTTTTTTGCGCCTCGCGTAGCGCGTTCACGATCAGGCCGTTGGCGTCGCCCTCCGGCGGAAAGGCGATTTGTATCGTACCGGTGGCGGGCAGCGTTTTCGCGCTACCGCTGTGGTCGAAAGCGGCGGCCGCAAAGGCGGTCAGCAAGAGCGGCAGGCCGAGGATCAAAAATGGGCGCATGGGGAGTCCATAAAATTAGGGCAAGGTAAAACAATCCAAGTCGTCGGCAAAGACGCTTGGGCCGGTATAGTAACGTGCAATCGCGGCCTGTGTTTCAGCCTCGCGGCCCAAGGTGCGCAGCATGCGATGCGACAGCACCAGTTTTTTTACACCAGCCGTGGCCGCGATGCGCCCGATCACCGAGGGCGGCATGTGCAGGCGGCGCGCGGCGCCGGTCGCGCCTTCCGGCACGGCGTTGTGGGCGATGAAAATATCCGCCTGCGCCGCGATTTTTTCCAGGTTGCCGTTATCGCCATTGGTATCGCCGCTGAACACCAGGCTGTGGCCGCCGATTTGCACGCGCCACGCCAAGGCCGGCACCGGGCCATGGATCACGGTGGTCGCATCGACAACAAGCCCCGCGCCGGCAAATACGCGCTGCACTTCATGCGCGCCAGGTTGCACGGCGTGCGCTTGCAACAGGTAACTACCCGCGCCGGGCGTGATGAATTCGCTCAAGTAGCGAAATGCGCCGCGCTTCGCGCCGAACAGGCTAAGCACGAACTCGGGTGTGGAGGGAAATAAGGCGTTGCCGGTCGGGCCATACACCGGCAAAGGCCGTTGCCGGTTCTCAAAATAAGACGACTTCACCAGCGCTGGAAAATCCGCGCTGTGATCCGCATGCAAATGCGTGAATAACACCAAATCCAAGTCTGACATTTGGGCGCCGGCTTCGCCAAAGCGCAGCGCGCTTCCGCCACCGCTATCGATCAAGACGCGCGCGGTTCCATCCTGCCATATGACATAGCTACTGGCAGCGCGCTTGCCTTGTGTTTCTGGGCCACCTGATCCGAGCACCTGCATTTCGACGCCCTTACCGCTGCAACTTGCTGCAAAAGCAGCAGGTGCACATAGCGCCAACATGACCACGAGTAGTGTACGCATCAGCATGTTCAATTGGCTCCAAACAAGAATTCGTAGCCCGATATAGAAAATGACAAAGGCAGTACGATCGTGTCGAGCAGGATACTCAACGGCAGATCCAGTAGTGGGTGCTTAGGGGCATCGGCTTTGAATTTTGCTTGTGCATGTTCATCGCCCTGGATGGCAATTACGTCCAAGCGCGTGCCGCTATATATTTTGGGACTGCCGGGGCGCGCTTCGGAGATTGTATTATAGGTGGCGCAGCCTTGCATGAGGCAAACGAGAGCAAGTGAGGCGGCCAACAAGAGGGGCTTCATAATGATCCTTGGGTTGTGTCAGCGGTAACTACGCGCAAGTGCGATGTAATGCTGCGCCGAATAATCGAAGTAGGCCAGCTCTTCTGCTGTCAACGCGCGCAATTGCTTGGCTGGACGGCCCAGATAGAGATAGCCGCTTTGTAGGGTTTTTCCTTCCGGCACCAAGCTGCCTGCGCCGAGCAGGACGCGATCTTCGAGCACGGCCTTGTCCATGACGATGGAGCCCATGCCGATCAGGCATTCGTTGCCGATGCTGCAGCCATGCAAGATCACGCTGTGGCCGACGGTGACGCGTTCACCGATGACCAACGGGGCGCCGCGCGCATCCCAGGCGCTCTTGTGCGAGACGTGCAGCATGGCGAGGTCTTGGATATTGCTGCCGGTGCCGATGTGGATGTGGTTGACGTCACCACGGATTACCGCATTGCACCACACCGACACATCTGCTCCGAGGACGGTCTCGCCGATGATTTGCGCGCTGGGGTGGATATAGGCGCTGGCGTCGATTTGCGGGTGAATCTGGTGGTGCGGAATGATGTTCATGGCTGGCCTCTCAGTGATGGCTAGTATAATGAGGCATTCGCATCCTTGGAAAGAAACCATGAACCCCTTATTGGATTTTAGCGGCTTGCCGCGTTTTGCCGAGGTCAAGCCGGAGTACGTTACGCCAGCCATCGAACAGTTGCTGAGCGCGAACCGCGCCGTGGTGGAAAAAATCGTGACCGATGCCAGCGCCACCACTTGGGCCACGTTTGTAGCGCCGTTGGAAGACGCGAACGAACAGTTATCGCGTGCCTGGTCGCAGGTCTCGCACTTGAATGCGGTGGTGAACAGCCCTGAGTTGCGGGCGGTATACAACGACAACCTGCCGAAGATCACCGATTTTTATGCCGACCTGTCGCAAAACCTAAAGTTGTTCGACAAGTTCAAGGCACTCAAAGTATCGCCTGAGTTTGCGCAACTCTCGGCACCACAACAAAAGATCGTGGACAACGAGATTCGCGATTTTCGCTTGGGCGGCGCGGAGCTGGCTGACGACCAAAAGGCGCGTTTCAAGGCGATCCAGGAAGCGTTGGCCACAGCCGCTGCTAAGTTCGAGGAAAACCTGCTCGATACCACCAATGCCTACGCCAAGTATGTCGAGAGTGCGGAGCAGGTGCTGGGCATCCCAGCCGACGCCTTGCAAGCCGCCGCTGAAGCCGCCAGCGCCGATGCTAAGACGGGTTGGAAATTTACCTTGCATGCGCCATCGTATATGCCGGTGATGCAATACGCTTCCTATCGCCCCTTGCGCGAGGAGCTGTACCAGGCCTACACCACGCGCGCCTCGGAGTTTGGTAAGCCTGAGTGGGACAACACTGCGTTGATCCAGCAAATCCTTCAATTACGGCAAGAAGCGGCGCAGTTACTTGGATTTAACAGCTACGCTGAGGTTTCATTGGCCACTAAGATGGCGCAGACCCCGGTCGAGGTGTTGGAGTTTTTGCAGGCCTTGGCAGTACGCGCCAAGCCTTTCGCCGAAAAAGATTTGGCTGAGTTGCGTGCGTTCGCTATGGAACAAGATGGTCTGCAAGATCTGCAAGCATGGGACGTTGGTTATTACGGCGAGAAACTGCGCGAAGCGCGCTATGGTTTCTCTGACGAAGAGGTGAAGCAATATTTTCCTGAGAGCACGGTGTTGGAGGGTATGTTCAAGGTCGTGGAAACGATTTATGGTTTAAAAATCCACGCGACGCATGCGCCGCTGTGGCATCCCGAGGTGCGCTTCTTTTCGCTCACTGATCAGCAAGGGCACTTGGTGGGGCAGTTCTACCTCGACTTATACGCCCGCAACAATAAGCGTGGCGGCGCCTGGATGGATGACGCGATCACACGCCGTCGCCGCCAGACCGCAATTCAAACGCCAGTGGCTTATCTCACCTGTAATTTCTCTGCGCCGGTCGGCGGCAAGCCGGCATTGTTCACGCACGACGAAGTGATTACGCTGTTCCACGAATTTGGCCATGGCTTGCACCATCTGCTGACCAAGATCGAGGATCTGGGCGTGTCCGGCATCAATGGTGTGGAATGGGATGCAGTAGAGCTGCCATCGCAATTCATGGAGAACTTTTGTTGGGAGTGGGATGTATTGCGCCATATGACACGGCACGTGGGCAGCGGCGCGCCCTTGCCGCGCGTCTTGTTCGACAAAATGCTGCTGGCGAAGAATTTTCAGAGCGGCATGCAGACGGTGCGCCAGATCGAGCTGGCACTGTTCGACATGCACCTGCACCATGACTTCGATAGTTTCGATGCAGGGCAAAGCCCGCTGGCTTTGTTGCAACGCGTGCGCGATCAAGTCGCGGTGGTGCAACCACCGAGCTACAACCGCTTACCGAATAATTTCTCGCATATCTTCGCCGGAGGCTATGCCGCTGGCTATTACAGCTATAAATGGGCGGAAGTGCTATCCGCCGACGCTTACAGTCTATTTGAAGAAAATGGCGTATTGAGCATGGAAGTCGGGCATCGCTTTTGGAGCGAGATCTTGGGGCGTGGTGGTAGTCGATCCGCGCTAGAGTCCTTTGTCGCATTCCGTGGCCGCGAGCCGAGCATTGATGCCTTATTGCGTCATTCCGGTATGGTAGGCGCATAAAAATTTACTTGCCTTGGTCCGTTCCCTATGATATTACGTTAAGAAATTAACGTAATGGACTGAACTAATGAGGGTTTTTTCATTAATTTCGATGCTACTTTTAAGCTTACCCAGCTTGGCGGAAACGGCCATCGTGATTGATGGTACGCGCGTCAATTTACGCAGTGGCCGTGCAGATACTTATCGTGTTATCAAGAGCTTAGAGCCGGGAACCAAGGTTGAAATTTTGCGTGATGAGAACGGCTATGTACATGTCAAGACTTCGGGTGGCGATGTGGGTTGGTTGCCAGAACGCATGCTGAAATATGAGCCAAGCCCTACGCATCCTAATGAGCCGGATCCGCAACTTGCAATATTACAAACCGAGCTGAGCCAAGCGCGCGCCGATCTTGCACAAAGCCAGCGACAACAAGTCGGCTTTACGCGTTGGGTTGTCGCGAGCGCCGGGCTGGGCGGGTTGGCTTTAGGTGTGCTGTTGGGCGTGGGTGCTTTGTATGCTTTTTATCAAAGGCGGCTTAAAGGGTTGCGCATATGAAAAGTGTTGTTTTTTTGTTCTTGACCGGTTTCGCTTGTGTGGCACAAGCGCAGATGTATCGTTGGGTAGATGAAAAAGGCAGCGTGCATTACACCGATCAGCCACCCCCGCCGAATGCGAAAAAAGTCGAAGAAAAGAAATTCACCGACAATGTGGTGCAAACGGATAAATTGCCTTATTCCGTGCAGCAAGCGGTGAAGAACTTCCCGGTCACTTTGTATACCGGCGATTGTGGCGAAGCCTGCCGTGTGGGCAAGGAATATCTGGTGAAGCGCGGCATTCCGTTTACCGAGCGTTTGCCCGGCAAGAATGCATCCGATCTGGAGCAATTCAAAAAGGCCTCGAAAGAAAATTTCATTCCGTTGCTGTTGATCGGCAAGAGCATCAGTTTGAAGGGCTTTAACGAATCCGAATGGTCCAGCGCATTGGATCAAGCTGGCTATCCGAAAACCAATCCATTGGCACCGAGCCAGCAAACCAAGCCCGGCGCACCCACGGACAAAGCGCCGCAGGAAAAACCAGCCGGCAATAGCGCCGCCAAGCCCTACTAATAAGTTTCAATCGGCAGCCACTGTGGCCGCCTTCGCAGAAAGTTTTTCCCCTATGAAGATCGCATCCTGGAACGTCAATTCGCTCAAGGTGCGCCTGCCGCAAGTGCTGGAGTGGCTCGCCAATGTGCAGCCGGACGTGCTGTGCTTGCAGGAGACCAAGCAAGAAGACAAGAATTTCCCCTTGGCCGAGCTGAATGCCGCCGGTTATCAATGTGTTTTCTCCGGCCAGAAGACTTACAACGGCGTGGCGATTCTCAGCAAGCAGCCGCCGCAAGACTTGATCGTCGGAATCCCAAATTTTGTGGATGAACAAAAGCGCGTGCTGGCGGCGACGGTGAATGGCGTACGCATTGTCGATGTGTATATCCCGAACGGACAGAGCGTGGATTCAGATAAATACCAATACAAATTGGCTTGGCTGAAAGCGCTTACCGAATGGTTGGCGAACGAGTTGAAAACCTATCCTAAGTTGGCCTTGCTCGGCGATTACAACATCGCGCCGGAAGATCGCGATGTACACGACCCGGCGGCGTGGGCTGGTCAAGTCTTGTGTTCCGAGCCGGAGCGCGCGGCGTTCCAGGCGCTGCAAGCGCTTGGGCTGCAAGACAGCTATCGCCTGTTCGAGCAGCCGGAAAAAGCTTTTTCCTGGTGGGATTACCGCATGAATGCCTTCCGCCGCAACATGGGCCTGCGCATCGATCATATTTTGCTGTCTGCGCCATTGGCGGGGGTGTGTAAAACCGCGCAGATCGACAAAGAGTCACGCAAGGCCGAGCGGCCGTCGGATCATGCGCCGGTGCTGGCGGAATTGGATGTGTCCTAAAGTTAAGAGGAAACATGGCAACCAAGAAGAATAAGGCGGTGACGGTGACGCTACCGGTGGAGGAAGTTGCTTCGCGCATTCTGCTGATTCGCGGCGAGAAGGTGATGATTGATGCCGACTTGGCCGAGCTCTACGGGGTGGCGACGAAGGCGCTTAATCAGGCGGTCAAGCGCAATAGCGAGCGCTTCCCGGACGAGTTCATGTTTCAGCTCAGCCAGACCGAGAAGGACGAGGTGGTCACAAACTGTGACCACCTCGCAAAGCTCAAATTCTCCAAGACCTTGCCCTATGCCTTCACCGAGCATGGTGCTTTGATGGTGGCGACGGTGCTCAATACGCAGCGCGCCGTGGAAGTCAGTCTGTATGTGGTGCGCGCATTCGTGAAACTGCGTGAGTTGCTCGCGTCGAACAAGGACTTGGCGGCGAAGCTCAATGAATTGGAGCATAAACTCGAATCGCACGATCAGGCGATTGCGGGCCTCATCAACTCTATTCGGGAATTGATGCGGACGCCCGAAACCAAGCAGCGGCCTATCGGGTTCGTTACGCCGCAGGAGAAGAAGTGACGCGCATAAAACAGCAACGTCAGCGGGCGTCGGGTGTCTGAGTATTGGCTAATTAGGACGACTTTTGCTCGGAGGCGCAGAGCGAACTCAGCGCTGCATAGGCAGTAGCGGCAATAAGGCGGCGCTCGGCGCAACGCCGTACCAAGTCCAGCTCTTGGCCGCTTGCAAAGTAATGCGTTGAATACGATGCCAGGTTTCCTCCTCGGATAGTTTGAGGAGTTGCGCTATATCCCGATAGTCATCCGGCAAGCCGGCATCGAACCAACCGTTGGCGGAGTGCCGCGCCAAGCGCGAAGCCAGCGCCACATTTTTGGTGCGTGGATTCTGGGCCTGGCTTTCGTCCATCAACAGCTGCAACAGCTTCGGCAAGTGCCAGCGTTCCGCCAGCGCCATCTGCAAGTCCAGCCCGGGGAAACCCAGCACGCGTTTTTGCGCTTCCGCGCTGCGCAGGCTTGGGTCGGCCTGCATGGCGGCGCGAATTTCCAGCATCAGTTGTGGGGCAAAACAACACAAAAGAATTTCCGCTAAGTTGCGTAATAGCGCAGCCAGCGTAATTTCGTCCACTTCGATATCGTTACGCAGCACTGCCCAATCCTGGGCGTACAGCGCCGCATGTCGCGCCAGACTCATATTATGTAGCAGGCGGGATAACGCATCAGGATAGTCCTGGAGTGTCACTTCAACTGTGGGCAGGTGTGCGAAATGTCGGAAAAAAGGCGTGGTGCCGAGCATCATCAAGGCGCGGGCAATGGTCGTGATTTCCATGGATTGCCGTTTGCTGTGGTGGAAGTGCAGATAACGTAGCACCTTGAGCGTCATTAGCGGGTCATGCAGGATGGCATCGGCCATTTCGCGGCCGTTGAGGTTGTCCTCGTTCTGTTTTAAGACCGCAAGTTCGCTCTGGGTACGCGTAAGTACCGGAACATCGGTCTGATCGAAATATTCAACCCAGGCCGCAACATTTTTCAGCGGGTGCGAGATCATGCATCGTTTATCGACACATAACCGGATGGTCTTAAGGGTTTATTGCCTAAATGGCGGGTAGGGTTACGGTAAAGATTACCCCCGCACCGTCCTTGCGGTTGGCTGTGCCGACGGTGCCGCGATGAAATTCGGCGATTAAGCGCACAATGTATAGGCCAAACCCTAGGTGCGGTTCGCCCCCGGTCTTGTGCGGACGCACCGAGACCATGGATTGAAATAACTGCGCCGCCATGGCTTCGGGCAAGAGCGGCCCTTCGTTGGAAATCGTCAGCGTCGCCGCTGTGGAGTCAGTCGCCAGGGCGATATCGATGGCGCTGTCGGGCAGATGAAAATCCACCGCATTGGCTACTAATTTATCCAGCATTTGCGCGATCAAGTCCGGCACGCCGTGCAGGAGGATCGGCGCCGCTGGAATACGCACATTGAATATCGCATCCGGATAGGCGCCGCGATAGCCTGCAATACAGCCTGCGACCACTTGCTGCAAATCGAAGTCTTCCTGTTCCGCGCTTTGCAAGGCCTGCTCCAATTGGCGCGCCTCGGTCATGCGTATCAGGATCGTATTCAAGCGTTGCACGCCTTCCTGCGCACGTTCTAAATAAACTTTGTCCTCCGGCGTCGCGGCCTGCTGCAGCAGATTATCCAAGGAGGAACGCACCACGGCGATCGGCGTGCGTAATTCGTGCGACAGGCGCGAGGCCATGTTTTCCAGGTAGTGGTTATATTGCCCCAGGCGTTGCAATACGCTGGAAAAGGCGCGTGATAAATCACCGATCTCATCGTTCACCTGTGCGCTCTGTTGCAATCCGCCCAGCACCCGGCCCTTGGCGTCGATCGCCGCTTCTGCCTCGTTGCGCAGCTTGCGGATGCGGTAAGACAAGCGTGATGCGAACAGCAGTAAGATCACGATTACGATCAAGAACACAGCTAATACGCTGGTTAGCAGTTTCTCCAAGGCTTGGTTGCGCAGGGTGAGTATGGCATTAGTGGTTTCCTCCACCACGACCGCGCCAATCACTTGCTCGCCGACCCAGATCGGATAAGCGCTGGATACGATCACGACTTGCCCATCGGGGCTGGCGCGTCGCCCCGTTTGTGGAACTCCGCGCAAGGCGCTCTCCAGTTCGCGCGTTTCGAGATGCGTGGCGCGCGCACTGTCGTCGGCGAAATCGGGATTGGGTGGAGGTAAGATACGCGCGAATAGCGGGCCTAGGGTTAAGGCTTTGACGCGCTCGCCGAAAGTCATTGGTGTCGTGTTCAGCGCCTCTTGTGCGCGCTTCAAGCTGCCGATCTCGGCAATAACGCGCTGCCGCTTATCGGCCACGCGGATGCGGCTGGTGGCACGCCCCAAGCCTTGCACCACTTGCTGTATTTCTGGCGAGGGTGCGATCAGGCGACCCATGCCAGCGCGTTGGCTCAGGGTCGAGGTGTTGATCCAGGTGATGCGATCCGATTCGACCTGGGCGATATCGGCGACGCCGAAGGCCAGACGTTCGCCGACCATGGAAAGCGGAAGTGCCAACTCCACGTTGTAGCCCTTGGCGGTTTCGCGCCATACGCTCTTGATGCGCGGCTCGGCTGCGGCCAACGTAAGTTGGCCATCCGTAAATTGCAGGTTATACGCTGGGCCTTCACCTGGGCGCAGTGGGCTGATCGCATAGCGTTTGAATTCGCCCTCGGGCGTGGTCAATGCAAACTCGACATGATCTGCTTTACTCACTAAATTTTGCTGCGCTGCACGGTAATCGATTTGCGCCACACTGACTTCAAGCAAGGCATACACATAAGCGCCGCGTTGGCCGAGGCGCAAAGTTAAGCTGGCCGGCGTTGCTGGTGCGGATTCCGGATCGGGAATTGGCCCATAGGTATGGGTGTCAATGCTGGCGGGCCAATCTTGTGCCGCACCATCCAAGTCAATCGCATTGGGCAGGGCAAACAAATACAAGTCGCCCGGCTCGTACCACGGGGATGCGGCACTGGCTTGCGGTTCAAATAATTTGGGTTTGTCGTGCAAGGCGGTGGCTACCGCTTGCGCCGTGGCGGCGACCGATTGCTCGTGACCTTGGCGTAGAAAGCGTTCCATTTCCTGTACGAAAGAAACGCCGACCCAAGGCACGGCGAGCAAGGCCAGCGAGGCGAGTAAGAGTTTGGCGCGAATGCCAAAGCGGGGGCGCAGGGCGGGCATTATTCTTTCCAGCGATAACCCATGCCGTACACGGTCTCGACAGCGTCGAAGCTGGCGTCCAGTGCAATGAATTTTTTGCGGATGCGCTTGATGTGCGAGGTGATGGTCGCATCGTCCACGGTGAGCTTGGCTTCGCTCATCAGGTGATCGCGATCTTTCAAATGGCCGGGAAATTTGGCCAGCGCATGCACCATCCAAAATTCGGTCACGGTCAAGGCCACTGGCTGGTCTTTCCATTGCACCGCCATGCGCTTCAGATCCAGTTGTAAGCCACCGCGCGTCAGCAATTCGTCGGCATCGGCATGCGAGGCCACCGCATCCATGCGTCGGAACAAGGCGCTGATGCGCGCCAGCAGATGCGGCAGGCTGATGTCCTTGGTCAGGTAATCGTCGGCGCCGATGCGCAAGCCCACCACGGTATCGATATCGCTATCGCGCGCCGTGAGGAACATGATCGCCAAGGTTTCCGAGCGCGCGCGCAAGTCGCGGCAGAGCGTAAAACCGCCGTCCACTTCGTCGTCCAGACCGATGTCGATCAGCGCCAAGTCTGGCAAGCGGCTCTGCATGCCGCTCATGGCCTCGCGCCGATTGGCGTAAGCGGCCACCTCGTAACCCTGACGGCGCAAGGCCTCCGCATAGTTGGCGCGGATCGCCGGTTCGTCTTCCACAATCGCTATTGTTCGTCCCATGGCGGCGAATATACACGATTCGACGCAAGCGGCGCAGGGGGCAGGCCGCTTGCCCGCATTTCGCCACATTTCATCTGCGCCCTGCCTGCATCGTCCCGGCACCAGCCCGATTTGACGGCTTAAATGCAACACATGGTTCGACGTAGAGCCAAATGCAGTCCGCTAAATTAATTTTAAGGAGACAAAAATGTTATATGGCTTATTGATAGAAGGCGTGTTCGTGGAGCAACAGAAACAGGCTGCATTACCCGCGAACAGTGCGGTGGCTGATGACGAAGAATCCAGTTGGCTTGGCATGGATGCCTGGGTGTGCTGCGATAGTCCACAACTGCAAGCAAATGCTTGAGATCAAGGGGATATCATGTTGCTAAAATTTATTCTGCGCATGTTCTTGGTAAGCATCACAGCGAGCCTGGCAGCCGGGGCGATTTTTATCGCCACGCAATCGGCTTTAGCGCAGCCTGTGGAACACGCAACGGCGCATCTCAGCTTATTTTGAAGTGTTTGTACAAGGCTAAAGCTTGCGGTAAATTTGTCGCATGTCGATCGAATGCTTTGCACAACGTTTGCTCAACCCTTATCGCGGGGTGATGCACACCATTCGTTACGCATCCGCCGAGGCCGTGACGCTGGACGGCGCACATTGGGATATTTACGTTTCCAACGATGCGCTCTTGGAGGGTTTGACGGTGAATCGTTGGACACAGATTACCGATATTCGTTATGGCAGTTGGTCGCAGGCGCAAGGCTTAAAACGTGGCGCGATTTACCCTTCGGATGATTTTTTGCGCTTGGAAGAAATGGGCGCGATGGTATACGAGCACCTGACACGAGTGCATCAGCAAGTGCCCTTTACACTGCAAGATCATTTCGAATTATGGTTATTAGATAGCGCGCATCAGCCGCTGGCCTTGCTCTCCAGCGTACTCAAAGAAAACGCCATCGAGCTTGACGATTCCATCGAGTGGCGCGCCGGTTATTTCGCCGCAGAACACTTTGTCAGCCCAGCGTTGCACCGCCAGGGCCATACAGCAGAACCCGCAGCCGAATATCTGACACGCTACATCAATACTTGCGCAGGAACGACGCCCGTGGCGCAGTGGTTTCAAAGGCATGTGGATGGTAGCGCTACTGGCTTGGATTGCATCGGAGCGAAGCGCGAACTGGAAGGGCGTAGCTTGCCGGTGCAGGCATTTCCCCCGCTGTTACTCGCCACCACCGGACATGATGCGGCACATACCGATTTGATTGCGGATTTTCATGCTTGGCAGGCACCATGGTTGTTGTCCCTATCGCCGTTGGCGCCCGCAACGCGGCAACAACTCGAGCAACAGGCGCGGCAACAGGCGTTAGCGGTGGAAAAACATTATCGGCTCTACCCTGCGATCATTGACCAGAATGGTATCAAGGCCGCTTTAGTGGAAGCGTTGCTGCGCCGCAGCCAAGGCAACGTCGAGCCAAGTAAAGATAACGCCATGTCGACCTTCTATATCGAACTGCACCCCAGTCCGGGTGGGGATCGGTCGATTTGATTGTGCAGCACGATCACAAGCCAAAGCTTCTGGCGTGAAGATGTGGAGTTAATTTGAAGTCTGAAAAGTGCCATAAGCTGACTCCTGAGTGCTTTCTCCATACCTGCCATTCAGAAGACGTAGGTCGGGTTACGCTGCGCTAACCCGACCTACAGAATTGAAACATTCTGAATGGCCGCATTTCAAAACCGCCATATCCGCTCTGGGTCGATACCACGCCCAACGACTTCATGGGCTAAAAGTATTTGTCACCTTAGCAATCTCGTCAGACTTTAAATTAATCGACACTGAAACAAGCCGCCTGCCCCAGCGCCACGCCATCCCGATCCACTAAATTCCACACCGTGGCTTGCTGAATCGTGAAACGCCGGCCGGAGCGCGCGATGCGCACGCCGCTGTAGTCGTCGATATAGCCCTGCGCCGCCACGCGTTGTAATAAGCGCTCGCGCTCGGCTTGGGCCATTGGTTCGGCGGAATGGCGCGAGGGTAGGCCGACCAGTTCCGACCAGGGTATTTCAAACATTTTTTGCGCGCTGAGATTGGCGTAGGTGAAGCGCGGATCATCTGCGCTGTCGTGCGACAGCACGGCGAAGGGTGCGTGATATAGGGCATAGGCGGATTGGTCGCCGCTCAGCATGTCGCGCCCGGTCCAATGCCGGTAGCTGTCCAGCAGCAGCTTGGCGTGCGCCGGCCAGTAAGCGTTTGCTTCGGCCGGCTCGGTTGCGGATTGCAAAGGGGATTTCCTAAAAACGTTTCACCACGGAGTACACAGAGTGCACGGAGAAAAACAAAACTTGAATTACTCCGTGGCTCAATTACTTTTTCTGGGTTATATCTTTGCTTCCACCGTGTAGCGCACCCATAGGTGATGCTCTTTGTTGGGGGCGATGGTGACGACGTCATCGGCGGCGTTGGTGCTTTCTACGCACAGCATTTTGCGATAACCATGTTCGCCCAGGTCGCCCATTTTTTTAGTTTTTTCGATCCATGGATTCCACACCACGGTGGAATGGCTGCCGCGCTTGGCGATGCGAATTTTGCGCTGCCAGCCCGGGTCTTCGATCACGCAATCGGCGGCGGTGTCGAGGTAAACGCGATCCACCTCACCGTCGATCAGCACTGGTCCGCTTTGAGTTTTCGTAATTCCGCCATCCACTTTGTCGAGATATTTAGTGCCTTCTAAGCCATGCACCAGCACTTCGCCGATATCGCTGATGGTGAAATAGGTGTGCAGCGCATCGCCGATGGTGATGGGCGCGGTGCCGGTATTCAGCGTGCCCAGATCCATGTCGAGGCTGGTGGCGCTGACGGCGATTTGCAATACCACTTCGCTCGGGTGCGGCCATTGGGCGCGGGTCGCTTCTGTGGGAACTAAGCGCAGTGCGATCCAGGTGCCGTTGTCTTCCAGCTTCTTGGTGCCGAGCACTTCCCACATAACGGTGCGGGCGAAGCCGTGGCCGGGAAGGTCGCTACGTGTCGCATGCGGGCCGAACCAAGGCCAGCATACCGGCGCGCCACCGCGGATCGATTTGCCGGGTGCGAGTGTCGCGGCAGGTGACATCCAGATCACTGCCGGTTGGCCATGCGGCGTCCAGTGCATCAGATGCGCGCCTTGCAGGCAAATGGATGCCTTGGCGTGCAGGTTGTCGATTTCTGCCACGATCATCCCATCGGTTTCTTTGAAGGAAATGTGGCCGGGAATGGCAAAGCGTTGGTTCAAAGCGGCGATATCGCTCATGCTGGTCAAAGCTCCTATTGGTATAAGTGATTGTTAAGGCTTGAATTACTGGGGCGGTCGCCCGGCTTCAACTGAGAAAAAATACACGTTCTGGAGCACTTGCGCAATCGCGGGTGTAGGTCAGTGTGTGGCTTTAAATTTTGCTGGCGATCAATACGCCGCCGGTACCACCGAAGGCAAACGAATTTGACATGGCATGGCGCAGGGGCACGTTGTGGCGACCCAGGTTCGGCACATAGTCCAAATCGCACTTTGGATCCGGGTTGTGCAGATTGATGGTGGGCGGCAACGCTTGCTGTTCCAACGCCATCAAGGTGGCGATAAATTCCACCGCGCCGGCCGCGCCCATGAGATGCCCATGCATGGATTTGGTCGAGCTGATGGCGAGCTGCGCCGCATGTTCGCCGAACACCATTTTGATGGCGGCTGTTTCGACGGCGTCGTTTAGGGCAGTGGCGGTGCCGTGGGCATTGATATAACCGATATCCTCCGGTTTGAGCGTGCTAGAGGCAAGCGCTGCGCGCATCACCGCGGCCTGGCCTTCGATGGTGGGCGAGGTGATATGGCTACAATCGTTGGCGCAGCCATAACCGCTCAGCTCGGCATAGATCTTTGCGCCGCGCGCCTGGGCGCTTTGCAGATCCTCCAGCACCACCATGGCCGCGCCTTCGCCCAGCACTAAGCCATTGCGGTCGAGCGAAAAGGGTTTGCAGGAAGCGCCCGGGTCGGCGGGATCTTCTTTGGCCAAGGTGCGCAGCGCCTCCCAGGCGCGGATCGTGGCATAGGTCAGCAAGGCCTCACTGCCGCCGGCCAGCATCACGTCCGCATAGCCGTGGCGAATCTGCCGATAGGCCTCGCCAATAGCAACGCTGGAGGAAGAGCAGGCCGTAGAGTAGGTGAGGTTCGGCCCGGACAGGCCATGCTCTAGCCCAATCTGCGAGGCAGCGGCGCTATTCATCGCCATCAGCACCGTGAATGGTTTGAGGCGCTCGGCGTTGTCGCGATACAAGCGGATGTAGCCTTCCTCGCTGGCGGCGGCACCGCCCATGCCGGTGCCGAGATAAACGCCGAAGCGCGATTTGTCGGCCTGCGCCATATCTAAGTGTGCATCGGCGATGGCTTGATTGGCTGCGTGCAGTGCGAATTGACTGACACGATCCAGCATTGAGGCTTTGTGCTTGGTGAGATGCTGCAGCGGATCGAAATCCGCTTGGGCGGCGATCTTGACATCGAGCCGGTCGGTGAACTCAGATTGCAGACGGCGGATACCCGATTTGCCCGCCATCAAGTTGGAAAAGAAGTTCTCTGGCGTATTGCCCAGGGGAGAAACTATGCCCATACCGGTAATGACAACGCGCCGCATATTTGGCCCCTAAGCGGGATGCTGCTCTTTAATCAACTGATCGAGCAAGTTCACTACGTCCTGCAAGGTGCTGATCTCGGTTTGGTAATCCGTTACTTTGATATTAAACGCCTCTTCGGCACGAAAAATAACGTCGAAGGTATCCAGGGAATCCAGGCCGAGGTCCGTCATGGTGCTTGCGGCGGTAATGCTGTCCGGGCTGATATCGAGTTTTTCGGCGATGATTGTTTTCAGGGTTTGCAGCGTGTCAGCCATGACCATCCTCGATAACTTAAAGCTTTATTCTAACCCGATAAATGCCGTTGTCACTAAAAGACGGCGGTGAAGCCGGATACGCGTATTTTTTCGACGCGCTGGTGCTGGACGGGTATCATGGCGCCCGTGCTGAATATCCTAAACCTTACACAACTCGCCGGCAGCAAGACGCTGTTCGAAAACGCTAACCTGCAAGTGTTCGCCGAGCAGCGCGTCGGCCTAGTCGGCCCGAATGGCAGCGGCAAGTCCACGCTATTTCGCCTGATCCGTAGCGAGATCAAGCCCGATGGTGGTGAAATTTCGCTGCAGGCCGGCAAGACCATGGCCTTCGTCGAACAAGAAATCGCCAACTCCGAGCGCTCCGCTCTGGAGTTCGCGCTGGATGGCGATAGCGAACTGCGTGAGCTGGAAGAAATTCTGTCGCACGAAAAACACGACGAAGCCTGGTTTGAAGCCCAGCATCGCCTGGAGGCGATCCAAGGCTACGCCGCCCCGGCGCGTGCAGCACAACTCTTAAGCGGGCTAGGTTTCGCGCCGGAAGAAATTCAGCGCCCGGTGTCGAGCTTCTCCGGCGGCTGGCGCATGCGCCTGAACTTGGCGCGCGCCCTGATGCGACGCGCCGATCTGCTGTTGCTGGACGAACCTACGAACCACCTCGACTTGGAAGCCATCGTCTGGTTGGAGCAATACTTGGCGCGCTACCCTGGCAGCATCTTGCTGGTATCGCACGACCGCGAATTCCTGAATGCTTGCGTCAATCGCATCGCCCATCTCCAAAACAAAACTATTACGCTATTTAGCGGTAATTACGATGAGTTTGAACGCACCTTGGCCGAACGTGTGGCGCAACAAAACCAAGCCGTGCGCCAGCAGCAGGCCAAGATCGCGCACCTCGAAGATTATGTGCGGCGCTTTCGCGCCAAGGCCACCAAGGCCCGGCAGGCGCAAAGCCGCCTCAAGGCCTTGGAACGCCTGGAACGCATCGCGCCGATGCAACTCGAAGATGGCCATTTTGCCCTTGAAATCCAGGCACCTGAGCGCAGTCCGGATCAATTGATCTTGGTGGAAAATGCAAGCGCTGCTTATGGCGAGCGCGTATTGCTGAGCAAGGTCAACCTCGTGCTGCGCGCCGGTGCGCGCATCGCGCTGCTGGGGCCGAATGGCGCGGGTAAATCGACGCTGATCAAAATGCTGGTGGGCGAGCTTGAGCCCAGCGCTGGGTGCGTCGAGCGTGCCGGCAATATCCGTATCGGCTATTTCGCGCAACACCAGTTAGATCACCTGGATACGTCCGCCACACCCTTGGATCATTTGCTGCGCATCGCGCCGGATGTAAAGACGCAAGATTTACGCAACTTTCTCGGTCGCTTCGGCTTGGCTGGCGAAAACGACGAACGCCCCGTCGCGGGCTTCTCCGGCGGTGAGAAAAGTCGCCTAGCCCTAGCGCTGCTGGCCTGGCAAAAGCCGCACTTGCTGCTTCTGGACGAGCCTACCAACCACCTCGACCTGGATATGCGCGACGCGTTATCCCTGGCTCTGGAGGAATACACTGGCGCTATGGTGCTGGTGTCGCACGACCGCAGCCTGATCCGTGCCTGTGCCGATGAATTGTGGCTGGTTGCGGATGGCACCGTACAACCCTTCGAGGGCGACTTGGAAGATTATCGCGCCTGGGTCGATGCACGTCGTGCGCGAGTCGTTACGCCAGAGCCGGTGGTGGCGCCCAAGGTTGAGCCAGTGCCGATGGAAAAAACACGCCGCGCCAATCCAGCGCGCAAAAAAAGCCTGCAATCCAAACAAAGCAAAGTGGAAAGCGACTTGCATCTGGCGCAAGCCGCGCTACAGGAAACCCAGCGCCAACTCGCCGATCCGGCGACCTACCAAGCCCTGGGCGCCACCGCCCTGGCGCAGCTCGATCAAGAGCGCATCGTGCTGGAACAGAAAGTCGCCGAATTGGAAGAGGCTTGGTTGGAGTTGGAGGAGTCGATCGCTGAAGTAGGTTAAGCTGGACCGGTTTGTGCATTTGCATCAAACTATGCCTATAATATGCATATACAGCAAATTTTCCGAAGTAAGGGTGTTTGATGAGACTGGCACAAGCACATCAAGTAGACAAAGCCGAGGTTCTGGCTGAAGCGCTGCTTAACGCAGGTAAGGCCTTGGGCATGACCCAAGGCGATTTGGGGCTGGTAATCGGCAAGGATCGCTCGGCGATCAGCCGAGGCCGTATCGAGCCCGAGTCCAAGTCAGGCGAACTGGCGTTGTTGTTGATCCGGATTTACCGGGCGCTGTATGTGTTGGTCGGCGGCGACCCGCTGCAGATACAACATTGGATGCGCACTAAAAATTTGCATACGGGTGGCTTGCCATCGGAGCAGATCAAATCGGTGCAGGGTCTGACCCGCGTCCTGGAATACCTGGACGCTATGCGCGGAAAATTATAAGTGACGGACTGGCAGTGCTGCGTGGCCGAGGTCGCGCCACAGCCGCTCGCGGGTACTTTGCTGCGATTGGTGGAAAGTCAGGAGCAAGTCGCCACCAATAGTTTGGTGCGCTCCCTGGATCAGCAAGCCGCGTTGGAAGAAATGCTGGAGGCTACCAAGCCACCGCTACGGCAGGCTAGCGAACATCTACATTATTTGCTGGCCGCGCCGTTCCGTTATCCACCCTTGCCGCATGGCTCACGTTTTGGCGTTCGTACCGAACCCAGTTTATTTTATGGTTCAGTCAGTCATGCGACCGTGCTGGCCGAGGCAGCTTACTATCGATTTGTTTTTTGGAGTGGGATGGCAACGCCACCCAGCGAAAAATATGTCACGCAGCACACCTTGTTTGGCGCCGAATATCGCACGGCGCATGGCATCAATCTTCGCCAGCCGCCGTTCACGCGCCATCAAAAACAATTGAGCAATCCCAATGATTACAGCGTTAGCCAGCAGCTTGGCGCGGCGCTGCGTGCGGCCAGCATCGAAGCTTTTGAATATCAGTCTGCACGTGATCCAGCGCGCGGCAGCAACATTGCCTTGTTAACGCCCGGCGCATTCTCCCGGCCTGCGCCTACCTCTTTTGAATCTTGGTTATGCGAGACATCGGGAGAGTATGTGCGTTTTTATGCGCGTCAGGGTGAGGGCGTGCATGACTTTCCACTGAAGCTTTTTCTGGTCGAAGCTAAGCTGCCGCAGCCTGCCGTCTGAGTATCTAAGCAGCCAACTCTGACCACACCTTTTCCAGTCGTTTCCAAGAAATCGGATAGGGCGTGCGCAGGCCCTGCGCGAACAGCGAGACGCGCATTTCTTCCAACATCCAGCGGAAATCTATGAGCTTTGGATCGATGCCTCCCACTTTGCGTTGCTTCTCCAATTTATCTTCAAATTTTTGCCACCATTCTTTCAGGCCGACCGCATGCCGTGCATCGCGGTCGGGGTTGGCGGCGTATTTATCGAGGCGTTGCAAGATCGCCTTGAGGTAGCGTGGCAAGTGCTGGAGGTGTTCCCATGGTGTGGCGGCGAATAGGCCGTCGTACACTAGGCGCGTAAGTTGTTCGCGAATATCGGTGACAAGCGGGTAGGGCAGTTTCGCGTTGAGCCGAGCTTGAATGGCGTGCCATTCGGTGAAGATTTCAGCAGACAGTTTTGCCGCACCCTGCGCTACGGCGGGCAGTCGCGTCTTGGCGCGGTCGCGCTGCTTGGCGAATTCTTTATCGGTGCGCGGTAGTACGTCATCGCTGATGAAGGCGCGGTCGGCGATGCAGGCGAGCAAGTCGGTGCGCAGTTTATCTGCGCTCATCACATTGCGCGCTTGCAAAGCGATCTGGTTGAAGTTGGGAATGCTTTTCTCCAACTGCTTCATTTGTTCTTTCAGCGCCAACCACAACAAGCGCCGCACGCCGCCGCGATGCGCTACCTGCGCTGCGCCTTCGGTATCGAATAAACGGATCGCCGCTGTCTCGCCTTCGTCCACCAGCGCCGGGTAGCCGGTGAGCTGTTGCTTGCCGCGGTTGAAAGCGATCTTCTCCGGCAGAGTGCCGAAGCTCCATTGGGTGAGACCATTCTGTTCGTGTTCGGTCGGCGCTTCCTGGGCGAAGGTCATTTGTGCGGCTTGGCCGAGTTTTTGTTTGAGTTCTGCAAGATCGCGCCCGGCTGCAAGTTCGTGGCCATCCTCGTCGACAATGCAGATATACATGCGAAAATGTGACGGCAGATCGTTGATGCGCCAATCGTCGGCGCTAATATCTTGACCAGTTTTTTTCTTGATATAGGTGGCGAGGGTAGTGGTGACATCCTCCTGTCGCGTCGCGGCGCTACTTAAAAACCCAGTCACAAAATCCGGCACTGGCACACAGGCGCCGCGAATTTTTTTCGGTAATCCCTTGATCAGCGCTGTCAGCTTGTCGCGAATCATGCCCGGCACCAGCCAGGCGCAGCGCTTCTCTTCCAGCCGGTTTAGTAGATGTAAGGGCACGGTCAGCGTCACGCCATCCAGCGGGTGACCGGGATCGAAACGATAACTGAGCTTACATTCAAACTCTTCCTCCGGACCCACCAGCATGGTCTTGGGAAATTGTTCTTCGGTCACACCCTCCGCGCCATGGCGCATCAAGTCGTCGCGGATCATGAATAGCAGCTTGGGATTGTCGCGCTCCGCATCGCGCCGCCATTTTTCGAAGCCATGACCATTGACGATATCGGCGGGAATGCGCGTATCGAAGAAGGCGAACATTTTTTCTTCATCCACCAAAACATCCTGCCGCCGCGACTTGTGCTCCAGCTCACGAATTTCTTCCAGCAGCGCATGGTTGTGCGCGAAGTAGGGCGCCTTGCTGACGTAGTCGCCCGCCACCAGTGCGGCACGAATGAAAAGCTCGCGCGATTGTTTCGGATCGATGGCGCCGAAATGCACACGGCGGCGCGGGATCAGCGTCAGGCCATACAGCGCAATGCGCTCAAAGGCCACTACCTGCGCCGCAGCTTTTTCCCAGTGCGGGTCGAAGTAATGGCGCTTGATCAGATGCGCGCCGACTTGCTCCACCCACTCCGGTTCGATCTTCGCCACATTGCGCGCGTACAACTTACCGGTCTCGGTCAGCTCCGCCGCCATGATCCACTTCGCACCTTTTTTGAATAGGCTGGAGCCGGGATGGATGTGAAACTTGATTTCGCGCGCACCTTGATAATGCCCTTCGTCAGCCTTCACGCCGATATTGCCGATCAACCCGGCCAGCAGCGCGCGGTGCACCTGCTCGAAAGTGGCCGGCGAAGGATTGAGGCGCAGTCCCAGCTCGGCGGCCTGCGCCGCCAATTGGCCGTGCAAGTCGTGCCATTCGCGCAGGCGCAAGGCGGAGAGAAAGTGCGCATGGCATTCATCGATCAACTTGCGCTTAGATTTTTTGTGCTGCAGCAATTCGCCGTAGAACGCCCAGATTTTCAGCAAGCTCATGAAGTCCGAGTTCTCGCCAACGAAAGCTTTGTGTTTATCGTCTGCCGCATTCTCCGCACCCATGGGGCGGATGCGAGGGTCGGGCGCCGAGAGCGCAGAAGCGATAATCAGAATCTCGGTCACGCAATGCTGGTCTTGCGCCGCCAGCAGCATGCGCCCGAGCTTGGGGTCGAGCGATAGCTTGGCCAGGCGCGCGCCTACCGGCGTCAAGTGTCGCGCTTCGTCCACCGCGTTCAATTCCTGCAGCAGGCCGTAGCCATCGGCGATCATGCGCGGTGCGGGCGGCTCGATGAAAGGGAAGTCCACCACATCGCCCAGATCCAGCGCCGCCATACGCAAGATCGTGCCGGCAAGTGAGGTGCGCAAAATTTCCGGATCGGTAAACGGCGCACGCCCCTGGAAATCTTCCTGGCTGTAGAGACGGATGCACACGCCGGAAGCGACGCGGCCGCAACGTCCGGCACGCTGATTGGCCGAGGCCTGAGCAATCGGTTCGATCAGCAATTGATCGACCTTGTTGCGATAGCTATAGCGCTTGATGCGCGCAATGCCAGGATCGATCACATAGCGGATGCCGGGCACGGTGAGCGACGTCTCCGCCACATTGGTGGCGAGAATAATGCGCCGCGCGTTGCCGGGGTGGAACACGCGTTCTTGCTCCTGCGCCGATTGCCGCGCAAATAGCGACAGAATTTCCACCCCCGGCGGATGGTGCTTGCGCAGCATCTCGGCGGTATCGCGAATCTCGCGCTCGCCCGGCAGGAAAATCAAAATGTCGCCCTCGCGCGACAGCCGCGACAGCTCGTCCACGGCATCCACCATGGCCTGTTCCATATCGCGCTCTTGATCGTCTTCATCATCCGCGCGCACTGGGCGGTAGCGCATCTCCACTGGATACAAGCGACCGGATACTTCGATGATTGGCGCAGCGCTGAAATGCTGGGAGAACATTTCCGTATTGATGGTGGCGGAGGTGATGATGACTTTGAGATCAGGGCGCTTGGGCAAAAGCTGCTTCAGATAGCCCAACAGAAAATCGATATTCAAACTGCGCTCGTGCGCCTCGTCGATGATTAGCGTGTCGTAGCGCTTGAGCAGCCGGTCGGTCTGGGTCTCGGCCAGCAAGATACCGTCGGTCATCACCTTGATCAGATTGTCCGAGCTACCCTTGTCGGTGAAGCGCACCTTATAGCCCACCAGATCGCCGGGCTGTGAATTCAATTCATGCGCGATGCGTCCCGCCACCGTGCGCGCCGCAATGCGCCGCGGCTGGGTGCAGCCGATAAAGCCATGCGTGCCGCGCTTCAGATCGAGGCAGATCTTCGGTAGTTGCGTGGTCTTGCCCGAGCCAGTCTCGCCCGCGATCACCACCACCTGATGCGCGGAAATCGCGCGCGCAATCTCCTCGCGCTTGGCGGCGATGGGGAGTTCTTCCGGATAAACGATGGACGGGATACGGGCTAGGCGGGTTTGGGTTTTGGGGCTATCCATGACGATGGTGATATATACCGGTGGCGCGCAAGGTAAATCGAAGTCTGTTGAGTTTTTGGAGAAGAATTGCTGTCTGCCTACGCAAAGTAGGCAAGCAAAGTTTCAAGTCGAGCGGCGTGTCGTTTTGGTCGCATCCGTTCGACTGCGGGTTTGGGCGGCTGCGCCACGCTTTACCGGTTGTGGAATGAATTCGATTTTGAGCGTACAGCCCACTGCGTCAGCATATCTTTTGAGCGAGGCAACGGACGGCGCATGTTTCCCTGCGCTTTCAAGACGGGAAACGGCGCTCTTGGTGGTGCCCATACGGTCAGCGACCGCCTCTTGAGTCAGGCCCGCACGCGTACGCGCAGACAGCATTTCGTGCGCAAGCGCATATTCGGCTTCAAGGGCATCATAGGCCTCGCGAAAGCCACGACGCTTCGATGCTTTTTCAAGAAAAACTTTTTGATTATGCGCGACAGGGTTGTATTTAAGTTCAGCCATTTTGTATCTCCTTCATTCGCTTACGGGCCAGCTTGATGTCTTGATCAGGAGTTTGCTGCGACTTTTTAATGAAAGCATGCAGCACAACCACGCGGTGCCCAAGCAGATAGCAATAGAACGCTCTGCCAATGCCCGATTTGCCGCGCGGACGCAACTCGAATAAACCGCCGCCAAAAGCGCGTGAGTGGGGCAGACGCAAATTCGGGCCATGCTCGATAAGCAGTTCGACAATTCTTGCGTAGTCTGCGACCACATCCACCGGCCAAGCTTCAATCGCGGCTTGAACACGGGCATGAAAATATTCAATCGAATACGCCATATTGATAGGTTAGCGAATATGCTAACTCTAGTCAATGCCAGGAGGGGGGCAGCCGCCCTGGTTCGCTCGGTGGGGGTATAGCGAGAAATATTGCCAGCCATTCGGTTGCTGCATTTGTACGGCGTCATGCGGGGTACACAGTTTGTGGCGGGAAATGACACAACAATCAAAGCCTGACCCTGTTAAATTGTAAAGTGCTGGTCAATCCTTCTAATATTTAAATGAGCCGAAGTAAGCATGCAATAGTTGATTTTCAATTTCCATGTACTAAGTTGAAAAAGGTGTCTGTGCAGTCTTAAAGCCGGATAAACGCTTTGGTCAGCATGCATGTGTGTGCAGCGAGTGCCACGAGAATAGCCGCTATTTTGGCAGAGTCCAAGTTGCCATAACTTGTCTTTAATGTATATGGAGGTGTTTGATATGAGCATCATCAAAAAGACAGTTTTGTTCTTGCTGCTTGGAATTTGTTTCATGTCCGGGTCCACGTTAGCTGTTCTGATAGAACAGGACTGGAAAGTTCCCGGCGACAAGTTGTTAACTGTTGATACCGCTACTGGGCTCAAGTGGTTGGATATTACCCAGACGCTAAATCAAAGTTATGACGCTGTTTCAGCAAAGCTGGTTGCGGGCCAGCCGTTGGCCGGCTTTAAGTACGCCACGCTTGATGAAATAGTCAAATTTTGGTCGGACGCAGGCATTCCAGACATCAATATGGGGTTTACAGCCGCCAACTATGAACCTGTACTAGCTCTTGAAAAGCTTGTAGGTTTCTCACCCGTGCCCAATCAAGTTCCGTCACGATCAATAGCAATAAGCGGTTCTGCGGCAGGTCAAGGAAGCCATTTTTTGGCTGCACTCGCTATCACGCAAATTGGTCCTCTGGGTCCAAAATTGGGGGGGGCTGGAGCAGAAAATATGGAAAAGGGGGATAACACGTTGGCAGACAACAAGGCCGACCCAACAATTGGATCTTGGCTTGTCGTTCCTGAACCCAGTACATCAAGTCTAATGTTGCTTGGGTTTATCAGTCTCGCATTCATGACATGGAAAAGACACCTTTGTAATTTCCAACCAGGGTGAAAAGTGGCGAATTCAACTTACAAGCGGGTCAGAGAGCACGGGGTCAAATCTTGTATTGCCACATTTGACCCGCGCGAATGGCCGAGCCAGGCTTGGCCATTGCATTATTTTCCATGCCCCGTAAATGCATGAAGTAACCGGCCAATTTCTATCGCTAATTCCGGTAGATCGTGATGGATGGTTTTCCAGACAATTTCCAAATCCACTTTGAAATAGCCATGCGCGACGCGATTGCGCATTGCATAGATCACTTCCCACGGTATCTCTGCATGCTGAGTCGCAAATTCCGGATCGTTGCGCTCGATATTTCTAGCGGCCTCACCGATGATTTCGATATTGCGGATAACGGCATCCTGCACCAGCTCGTTTTCCAGGAAAGCTAGTTCCGACATGTCTTCGGTGTAGCGATGGATGCGCTGGATCGCCTGGACAATATGTTCAAGATAGTCCGGTACGCGGATTGGGTCTTGCGTCATACCGGTTCAGCTTCGGCAAGCACTTGGCTCCGGAACTTGTCCGGCAAGGCATTGGGCGTTAATACATCGACAGACACACCTAATAGCCGTTCTAGCGTCACTTGGATTGCGGCAATGTCCATCAACGTCGTTTCCGAGGTTGGATCGACGAGCAGATCTAGGTCGCTATCGTCGCTGTCCGCTCCACGCAAGACGGAGCCAAACACCCGCGCGTTAAGTGCGCGGTGCTGTAATACGACACGGCGAATATCGTCACGGTGAGCGCTAAGGGCTTCTGAAGGTTTCATTTTGCGTTACTGTACATTGAGTCTGAGTAGGTAGGGCGAAATTATTAATACCATTAAGTGGCTGGGTTCGAGCTTTACACAGTAACGCATTAGGGTTGCGCTTACACAAGCACTTCAAGCCCATGCTTTTCGACCACACGCAACAACCTAAGCGCCATGCCACTGGGTCTTTTCTGGCCCGCTTCCCATTTTTGCACGGTGGATTCGCTGGTGTTCAGGTAGCGTGCAAATACCGGCTGGCTAACGTGGGCCTTTTCACGAATGCGCTTGATGTCCTTGGCGCTGAATTCAGGAATGGCATCCAAGCACAAGGCGTCGTATTCGCGCATGGTTGTTTTGTTGACTGCGCCTACGCGGTGCAATCCTTTCGCGGCACTATGGATGGCCGCAAAGGCTGTGCTTTTGGTTTTTGGGGCAGCAGATTTAGTGCTCATAGCAAATCTCCAATAATTCTTTATCAATTAAAAGCGCCTCGAACTTGGCTTCGCTCGCGCTTGCGTAATCTTTGGCAAGTTTTTTGAATGCTAACAATTCATCTGGTGCGATGTTCTCGCGGTCTTTTTTCGCATAAAGGTAGGCATATATCCAATGCTGGCCTGCCTTGGCGATGATGATCGAACGGTGCATGTTGTCGTTCAAGCGCTTTTTGTACACCCCTCCGCCGAGATCATCCGCCTGCCCTTGCATGACCTGCCTGATCGCATGACAAAGCGCTGCATCTGCAATCTTTGCTTTACGGGCTTCCTTGGCAAACTAGGCAGTTTTGAATGCTCTTTCCATTTCGACTGGATAACCTAACGCTATTTAGCGTTAGGTTAACGTAGCACCTGGTGCTACCAATATCAATCGTATATTGCAAGATTATTGGGGTGTTGTCAGGTGCCAGATGTTTATAGCCGATGCCGCTGATCGCCGCGCGTAAAACCGAGCAAGGCCATCTCGAGCTCTTTTCCTAAAGCGAGTACTTTAAACAGTTCGCCCATCTCGGCTGGCGATAGCAGGTATTGCGCCTGGTTCGCCAGCGGTAAATAGTTCGCTACATCTTCGGGCGAGGTTTCCGCGAGCAAGTCGGTGATGCCGCAATTGATTAAAAAATTGGCCTGGCTGGTGTAGCCGAGTAGCTGCATATCCGGCGTGCTATTGGCGATGGCGCTGAAATCGACATGCGCGGTGATGTCTTGTAGACCGGGCCAAAAAAAAGGTTCGCCATGAGCATGGTGGCGATAGTGGCACATCAGTGTGCCTTGATTGCGTTGTGGGTGGTAGTACTCGGCGCGCGGGAAGCCGTAGTCGATCATCAAGACCATGCCGCGTGTTATGCAATCGGCCAGGCTGGCGATGAAGGCGGGGGCGGCGAGGTTGATTTCGGTGAGGTAGTTGTCCGGCACTTCGAGCGATTGCGCGGTTTGTTGCAAGGCGTCTGAATCAATGGGACGATCTTGCCAGACAAAACCTGCGTCATTCGCGCTTACGCCGCGCTCCAGCCATGCGCCGTCTTTGTGCATGACGAGATGTACCGGCATTGCATCCAGCACTTCGTTGCCCAGCACCACACCGCTGAAGGCTTGTGGTAATTGATCCAGCCATTGCACGCGTTCCAACAAATGCGGCGCTTGCGCGGCGATTTGTTCGTGTTGGCGCGCTTGTAGTGTGGCCGAGAGTTCGAGGATGGCATAGCGCGTCGGCAGGGCATCCAGGCGTTGCAATTCCAACAATACGTCGCAGGCCAGTTTGCCGCTGCCGGCCCCCACTTCCAGTACGTCACCGCCGGTCTCGTGCAACACTTGCGCCACTTGCCTGGCCAGGGTGCGGCCGAATAAATGCGAGCGCTCCGGTGCGGTGGTAAAGTCGCCGGCCGCACCGAATTTGGTGGCGCCAGCAGCGTAATAGCCTAGCCCCGGCGCATATAGCGCCAACTCCATATAGCGTGCAAACGAAATCCATCCGCCGCATGCGGCTATTTCGTCGCCGATGAATTGCTGCAAGCGCTGGCTGTGAGCAGCAGCTTCCAAGCTGGGTGTGGGTAGTGAGGGCATGTGGAGTGTGGTAAATTTCGGCTTTCGCGAATTATAACAGTGGCCCCGCGCAGACCTTTCCCCCATGCCTAACCTCGATCAATCCGGCAACGAAAAGATTGTGCTGATTACCGGTGGCGCCAAGCGCGTCGGCGCGGCGACCTGCCGTCAGCTGCATGCCCAAGGTGCGCGGCTGATGGTGCACTATCGTTCCTCGCACGATGAGGCCAAGGCGTTGGCCGATGAATTGAATCATTTGCGTTGTGATTCCTGCGCGCTGGTAAAGGGCGATTTGCTGCACATTGATCGTTTGCCGCATTTGGTGGAAGCCACGCTCCAGCACTATGGCCGGCTGGATGTGCTGATCAATAATGCATCGAGTTTTTATCCGACCGAAGTGGGGCAGATCACGGCAGACAACTGGGACGATCTGATCGGCACCAATCTCAAGGCGCCGTTGTTCCTGGCGCAAGCCGCAGCCGATGCCTTGCGTCAAGCGCATGGCTGCATCGTCAACATCGCCGACATCCACGCCGAGCGGCCGCTGAAAAGCTATGTGGTGTACAGCATCGGTAAAGCAGGATTGGTGGCGATGACCAAATCGCTGGCGCATGAACTGGGCCCGCAAGTGCGGGTGAATGCCGTGGCACCGGGCCCGATCATGTGGCCGGAAGATGATCCGACTTTCGACGATACTGAGCGCCGCCGCATCATTGCCCATACCGCGTTGAAGCGCGAAGGCAGCCCCGAGGACATCGCGCGTACAGTGCAATTTTTGGTGTATGACGCGCCGTATATCACCGGACAGATTCTGGCGGTGGATGGTGGGCGGAGTGCGAGTTTATGAATGCAACTAGAGAGTGCAGCAAATGATAGAGCCAGTTAAACCGCCACGCTCGCTACTCTCCGCTGCCGGCAAAGCCATAGGCGATTACGGCATGATCCGCGACGGCGACCGCGTGCTGCTGGGGCTGTCCGGCGGCAAGGATAGTTTGTCGCTATTGCATGTGTTGCTCGATCTGCAAAAGAAAGCACCGATCAAGTTCACGTTGGCGGCTTGCACCATCGACCCGCAATCGTCGGATTACGATCCTTCGCCGCTGCAGGATTACGTGCCGCAATTGGGTATTCCCTATTTCGTCGAACGCTTTCCGATTATGGAGCAGGCGAAGAAATCCATGACCAAGGATTCTTACTGCGCCTTTTGTTCGCGCATGCGGCGCGGCATGTTGTATGGCTGCGCACGGCGCGAGGGCTATAACGTGTTGGCGCTGGCGCAGCACTTGGACGATGTGGCCGAGACGTTTTTGATGAGCGCATTTTTCGGCGGCAAGCTGCGCACCATGAAAGCGAACTATGTGAACGATGCCGGCGATATCCGCATTATTCGTCCGCTGATTTATGCGCGTGAACGACAGACTGCGGCCTTTGCCAAGAGTGCACCGCTGCCGGTGATCCATGAGAATTGCCCCGCGTGCTTCGGCATGCCCACCGAGCGCATGCACATGAAGACCGTGCTGGCGGATTTGGAGCGCGAGAATTCGGCGGTATTGTCGAACATGCTAACCGCGATGCGCCCTTTGATGGGCGAGCGGGTGGTTAAGCCGCGCAGATCAAAATCTTTAGCCACAGAGAACACAGAGGGCGCAGAGTTTTTGGGCTGAACTAGCCAATGTGCCGTATGAATTATTTATAGGGGAAACCAAGCATGCAATCCGACGCAGTTAAACGTATTACCTCTTTCAACCCGCCGTTGCGTACCCTCATGGGCCCCGGCCCCTCTGATGTGCCGCAGCGCGTGCTGGACGCCATGGCGCGGCCCACTATCGGCCATCTCGATCCGGCTTTCGTCGGCATGATGGAAGAGCTGAAAATTTTGCTGCGCTACGCCTTTCAAACCGAGAGCGAATTAACCTTCCCGGTCTCCGCACCGGGCTCGGTGGGCATGGAAACCTGTTTCGTCAATTTGTTGGAACCGGGTGACAAAGCCATCGTCTGCGTCAACGGCGTGTTCGGCAATCGCATGGTGGAAAACGTCAAGCGTTGCGGTGCGACACCGATCATTATTCAAGACGCGTGGGGCACCCCGGTCGATCCGAATAAAGTAGAAGCGGCATTCAAGGCGAATCCAGGCGTAAAAGTGCTGGCCTTCGTGCATGCCGAAACTTCAACCGGTGTGCAATCCGACGCGAAAACTTTGGCTGCACTGGCGCGTCAGCATGGGGCGCTAAGTATTGTCGATGCCGTCACCTCGCTTGGCGGCACACCTTTGCTGGTGGATGCATGGGGTCTGGATGCGGTGTATTCAGGCAGTCAAAAATGCTTGTCCTGTACGCCGGGCTTGTCGCCGATCACTTTTAGCCCACGCGCGGTCGAGGTGATTAAAAATCGCAAGACGCCATGCCAAAGTTGGTTTATGGATTTGAATTTGGTGCTGGGTTATTGGTCAGCCGCCAAGCGCACTTATCATCACACCGCGCCGGTCAACGCGCTGTATGGTTTGCATGAATCTTTGGTGATGCTGAAAGACGAGGGCCTGGAAAATTCTTGGACGCGGCATCAACGTAATCACGAAATGTTGAGAGATGGCTTACAAAAAATCGGCATCTCTTACTTGGTGGCAGAACCCTATCGCCTACCGCAACTCAACGCCGTGCGCATTCCCGAAGGTGTCGATGATGCCGGCACGCGTGGCCGCTTGCTCAATGACTACAATCTGGAAATCGGGGCAGGACTCGGTGATCTCGCCGGCAAGGTATGGCGCATCGGCCTGATGGGTTACGCCAGCCGCGAAGAGAATGTGCGCAAATGCTTGGCGATCTTGGGAGAGGTGGTTGCGCGTTAAGTCGGTCGACATCAGGTGTGGCAATGGGCGATTGTTTTATTGAAACGGCACATTAGTGTTCCCGCTAACTTCGACTACCGTGTGTAAATTTGAAGCATTAATGTCGTTGCAATAGGGTCGCCATATTGGTACTGCTGAGTGCCTGGCTGAAGTATGCGCCCTGATATAGGTCACATTCATGCTGCTTCAGGAAGGCGAGTTGAGTTGAATCTTCCACGCCTTCAGCGATGACCTTCATTTGCAAGCTATGCGCCATGGCGATGATCGCCGTCACAATCGCGGCATCATCCGGGTCGTTGGCAATGTCCTTTACAAAGGATCGATCGATTTTCAAGCTGCTGATGGTGAAACGCTTGAGATAGCTCAGGCTGGAATAGCCAGTGCCAAAGTCGTCGATTGAAATCCCCAGCCCCATTTCACCGATTTGCCTGAGATTTTCGGTTACTTCGTCGCTGCTCTCCATGAGCAGGCTTTCGGTGATTTCCAGTTCGAGGGTGTCGGCCGTCATGCCGTTATCGCGCAAAATACGCGCAAGAGATTGCGCCAAAGTTTTTTGCCGGAATTGATTCGGTGAAAGATTGATTGCTAAGCGTGGCACGTCATGGCCTTGATCTTTCCATATTTTTATTTGTGCGCAGGCGGTTGATAGCACCCATTCGCCAATGGCGGAGATCAGTCCGGTTTCTTCGGCCAAGGAAATGAATTTGAGCGGCGCAATCATGCCATGCTCGGGATGGCGCCAGCGCAGCAGCGCTTCCATGCCTGCCAGCTTACCGCTGGTGATGTCGACGATGGGCTGGTAATGCAGCAGGAATTCTTTGCGCGCGATGGCGTGGCGCAAATCGGTGGCCAAGGCAAGGCGCTCCGCCGCCAGTTGGTTCATTTTCGGCGTGAAATACTGATAGTTGTTTCGCCCCATCTCCTTGGCGTGATACATGGCGATGTCACTATTTTTCAGGAGTGTGTCCACATCTTGGCCATCGTCGGGATAAATCGCGATGCCGATGCTGGCGCTGATATGTAGCTCCTTGCCGTCGATTTGGTATGGCAGCATCAAGTCGGTTAGCAACTTTTGCGCTAGCAGACCAGCATCCTGGGTATCGCTCATGCTCAACAACAGTACGATGAATTCATCTCCGCCTTGGCGCGCGATCGTGTCTTCGCTGCGCACGTTGGCGACAAGCCGATGCGCCACCGCCTGCAACAACCGGTCGCCCATGTCGTGGCCCAGGGAATCATTGATAGTCTTGAATTGATCCAGATCGATAAATAATAATGCCGTCAGATGATTGCCGCGCTGCGCTTGGTTGATGGCCTGTTGCACTCGGTCTTGCAGTAGGTCGCGATTGGGCAGGCTGGTGAGCGCGTCATGGCTGGCCAAGTGCAAGATGCGCTGCTCGGCTGCTTTGCTTGCACTGATGTCGATATAGGTGCCGATCACGCGCAGGGGCTTACGCTGCGCATCGCGCGTCACCACCATGCCGCGTACCTGAATCCATTTCCAGGTTCCGTTCTTGCATCGCTTGCGATGCTCATTGGTGAAGTATTGTCCTATACCCTCCAGCAGGCGTTTACGCTCGGACGATAAATGCGGCATATCTTCAGGATGGACATATTTGTCCCATTCGATCATGTCGGTGCCAATTTCTTCCTCGGTGTATCCCAGCATGGTCTTGCACTGATTGGAAAGTAGGATTTGTCTGGTCACAATATTTAAATCCCACACGCCGGCACCGGTGCTCTCCAACGCAAAGCGCCAGCGTTCCTCCAAATCCAGCAACCGAATATTGGTGGACTGTTTTTCTTGTTCCGATTGGAAAAGCTTGCGCACCAGGGGCATCAGTAGCCAGCGTAGTAGCAAAATCCCGAGCAAGAGCATCAGCATCAGCAAGGGCACGATCACTTTGAGTTGCTCGGCAACCGGATGATAGAGCTCGGCTTGGTCGATTTTTAGCACCATGCCCAGATTCAAACTGCCGATCGGGGCGTACGCCGCGACCACGGACTCAGCCCGATAATCCTTGGCGAAGATCAGCCCAGTTTTCCCCGTTAAGGCATAGTGCATGGGCAAGGCTTTGCCCGCTTGAAACCGTGGAAGATGGATATTTTTCGCCAACGACGGCGAGAGCGGGAAGCATTCCATCTTTGCTGTACCTTGCGGCGCGCATACGGCCAATTCAACTGTCTTGCCGAGGATTTTGCTGTCGCTGATGGCGTGCATTAATTGTGGTAGCCGGGTCTCAGTTGTCACGCGACCCAGGCGGCGCTGTTGTTCATCCAGGATATCGGCGCTGGCCTGCAGCACAAATTCTTGATCCCAGAGTAAGAAGGCTTGTAGCGATGAATGCAGTGCGACGTTGAGTAGAGGTTTTTGCGCAAAGTGACCTGCTTGGGCCAGTACATGGCCTTGCGTGTCGAAAATGGACACGCCGCTGAAACCGGTGTCTTTGATTGTGTCGGCCCTGCGCTGTAATTCGTAAATGCTTCGAGGGTTCTGTGGATCTGCCGCATACAGTTGCAGATTGGAAATAAGGGAGATACGGGGTGATAGTGCCTGCGTCTCGGCCAGGGTCTGGTTGATTTGGTTGTTGAATAAGCGCGTATCGTTTTGCAGGGATGATTCGAGGTTTTTCACCAGCAGGGATTCGGCTTGGCTCTGCATCACCTCATATACGGAAACCCCGGCAGCCAAGATCAGCACGAATAAAATGATGCCGCCGATGGTGATGATTTTGTGGTCGTCGCGGTGGAAAGGCATTTAGATTCCAGATCTCCATACGGACGTAAAAAGACAGGTTTTTTCTGAAGCCCGGATACTAGCGCGCTTGAGACAACGACTGTACCTGAGTTTTGGTTCGTGTGGCAGTGTTACGGCTTGTTATCTACAAACCAAGGCGCTGCCAAATCGTGGAGCAGGGGCCGGCCTGGTTCAGCGTGTAGAAATGCAAACCTGGGGCGCCACCTTGCAATAGGCGGTCGCACAGATCGGTGACCACATCAAGGCCAAAGGCGCGAATGGCATCCAGGTCGTCGCCGTAAGCTTCTAAACGTTTGCGGACCCAGCGCGGAATTTCCGCGCCGCAGGCGTCGGAGAAGCGTGCCAGTTGCATTGAGTTGGTGATCGGCATGATGCCGGGAACGATGGGTATATCGACGCCAAGTGCATTGCAGTCGTCGACGAAACGGAAATAGGCGTCGGCATTGTAGAAGTACTGGGTAATGGCCGCAGTCGCACCGGCCTGAACCTTGCGCGCGAAGGCCTGTAGATCGTCCTGTGCGCTTTTTGCTTGCGGATGAAACTCCGGATAGGCCGCGACTTCAATGTGAAACCAAGCGCCGGTTTCTTGGCGAATAAATTCCACGAGTTCATTGGCGTAGCGGAATTCGCCAGTTTCGGCCATGCCCGAGGGCAGGTCGCCGCGCAGTGCCACGATGTGGCGAATGCCGTGCGTCTTATAGGTGTTAAGAATCTCGCGGATGTTGTCTTTGGTCGAGCCGACACAAGACAAATGCGGTGCGGCGGCGAGTCCTTCGCTCTGGATTTCCAACACCGTCTCCAAGGTGCGGTCGCGCGTCGAACCGCCTGCACCAAAGGTACAGGAAAAAAATTCCGGTTTGAACTGCGCCAATTGCTTGCGCGTGGCGCGTAGCTTTTCCACGCCCTCGGGGGTCTTGGGCGGGAAGAATTCGAAACTGAATGTGCGTTTTTCAGGCATGTTATTCACCGCAGAGGACGCGGAGGACGCTGAGGTTTAGAGAAAAATGAAACATCTTTCCTCTGCGTCCTCCGCGTCCTCCGCGGTTCAAGATTTTAATAACGATAATGGTTCGGTTTGTACGGGCCGTTTTTCGGCACGCCGATATAAGCAGCTTGCGTATCGGACAGCTCGGTCAGGTGCGCGCCGATTTTCTTTAGGTGCAGGCGTGCGACTTTTTCGTCCAGATGTTTGGGTAGCACATACACGCCCACCGGGTAGTCGGCAGTGTGGTTGAACAGTTCGATCTGCGCGATGGTCTGGTTGGAGAACGAAGCAGACATCACGAAGCTCGGGTGTCCGGTGGCGCAACCCAAGTTCACTAGGCGGCCTTTGGCGAGCACGATGATGCGCTTGCCATCTGGGAAGATCACGTGATCGACTTGCGGCTTGATCTCGTCCCATTGATATTTTTCCACGCCAGCGATGTCGATTTCTGAATCGAAGTGGCCAATGTTGCACACGATGGATTGGTCTTTCATTTTAACCATGTGATCGTGGTTGATCACGTGCACGTTGCCGGTGGCGGTAACGAAGATATCGCCCTTGTCGGCAGCTTCGTCCATAGTCACCACGCGATAGCCTTCCATCGCCGCTTGCAGGGCGCAGATCGGATCGATTTCCGTAACCCATACCGTGGCGCCCATGCCGCGGAATGCCTGTGCGCAGCCTTTGCCCACGTCGCCGTAGCCCAGCACCACGCAGATTTTGCCGGCGATCATTACGTCGGTGGCGCGCTTGATGCCATCGAGCAGCGATTCGCGGCAGCCGTACAGATTATCGAACTTGGATTTGGTGACGGAGTCGTTGACGTTGATAGCGGGGAATTTTAGCTTACCTTCCTCGAACATCTGGTACAGGCGATGCACGCCGGTGGTGGTTTCTTCGGTTACGCCCTTGATGTGGCCGATGCGTGCCGAGTACCAGCCAGGCTGAGTTGCCAGACATTTTTTGATGGCGGCGTAGAGCACGCGCTCTTCTTCGCAGGTTGGGTTGGCGAGTACGGAAATATCTTTTTCGGCACGCACACCCAGATGCAGCAGCAGCGTGGCGTCGCCGCCATCATCCAGAATCATGTTGGAGAATTGACCGTTGGGCCATTCGAAAATCTTGTGCGTGTAGTCCCAGTATTCTTCCAGCGATTCACCCTTGTAGGCGTACACCGGGATTTGCTCGGCGGCGATGGCGGATGCAGCGTGATCTTGCGTGGAGTAAATGTTGCACGAAGCCCAACGCACTTCGGCGCCCAGCGCGGTCAGTGTCTCAATCAGCACCGCAGTCTGGATCGTCATGTGCAGCGAGCCGGTGATACGTGCGCCTTTCAGCGGCTGCTGGGTTTTGAATTCCTCACGAATCGCCATCAAGCCAGGCATTTCGGTTTCGGCAATGCGGATTTCTTTGCGCCCCCAGGCGGCGAGGGACATATCGGCGACTTTATAGTCGGTGAAATTGGGATTGAGTGCAGCGCTCATAGGATCTCCATTCATAGTCAATGAATAGGCGCCGTTTTTACTGAGCCACTTCACCGAGCCTGACGAGATTGAACTCGCTGCAGCGCCCCTCGGTGAAGTGGGAAAAAATCAAAACTAAAAATTAAATCCCCGCGTCCGCTTTCAGGGCTTCCGCCTTATCCGTTGCTTCCCAGGTAAAGTCTGGTTCATCGCGGCCAAAGTGGCCGTAGCTCGCGGTGCGCGTGTAGATCGGGCGCAATAGGTTGAGCGACTGGATAATCCCCTTGGGACGCAGGTCGAAATGCTTACCGATCAATTTCTCGATCTTGTCGTCCGAGATCTTGCCGGTGCCGAAAGTATTGACCATTAGCGAGACCGGTTTGGCCACGCCGATCGCATAGGCTACTTGCACTTGGCACTTGCTGGCCAAGCCGGCAGCGACGATGTTTTTCGCCACATAACGTCCGGCATAGGCAGCCGAGCGATCCACTTTTGACGGATCCTTGCCGGAAAATGCGCCGCCGCCATGTGGGGCGGCACCACCATAGGTATCGACAATAATTTTTCGACCCGTTAAGCCGGCATCGCCCATCGGGCCGCCGATGACGAAGCGTCCGGTGGGGTTGATCAGGTAACGCGTGTCCTTGCGCATGGCTTCCGGAATGATGGGTTTAATGATCTCCTCGATCACCGCTTCGCTCAATACGGCGTGCGAAACTTCCGGGTGATGCTGGGTGGAGACCACGACGGTATCGACGCTGACCGGCTTGCCATCAACATAGCGAATCGTCACCTGGGATTTTGCATCCGGGCGCAGCCAAGGCAGGCGACCGTCTTTGCGTAAATCGGCTTGGCGTTCCATTAAGCGGTGTGCGTAGTGGATCGGCATCGGCATCAATTGCGGGGTTTCGTCCACCGCATAGCCGAACATCAGGCCTTGATCGCCCGCGCCCTGATCCAGGAATAGGCCTTCGCCTTCGTTCACGCCGACGGCGATATCCTGGGATTGTTTGCCCAGGCTGACCATCACGGCACAGGTTTTATAGTCAAAGCCAATTTCCGAGCTGTCATAGCCAATACGCTTAATCGTATTGCGCGCGACTTGGTTGAAATCTACCACCGCATTGGTGGTGATCTCGCCTGCCACCACGACTAAGCCGGTGGTGCACAGCGTTTCGCACGCTACCCGAGAGTGCGGATCCTGGGTTAAGATGGCGTCCAAAATGGAATCGGAAATTTGATCCGAGACCTTGTCCGGGTGGCCTTCGGAAACCGATTCCGAGGTAAATAGAAATTCATTCATTTTTTCTCAGTTTCTCTAGAGATAGTCTTTGCGAGCCGCACAGGATACCAAAGCTTGGCTAAACCAGAAAGGCATGTGATTTTTTCATGATGCGCTTAATAGCCCGCTTACCCTTGTGGTTTGTGCATTTTGTGGGTGCCTTGCTGGGTTGGCTGGCCTACTGGCTGGATGCCCAATACGCGCGGCGCTTACGTGAAAACCTTCAAACCAGCGGTATTGCTGCTGATCCTAGTGTTTACCGAAGCTTGTTGCGGCACGCCATCGCCGCAAACGGCAAGGCCTTTTGCGAGCTATTCGTGATTTGGTTCCGCCCCGAGGCTGAGGTGCTGAAATTGGTGCGCGAGGTGCAAGGTTGGGAGTATGTAGAGGCGGCACGCGCCGCCGGTAAAGGTTTGATCCTGCTCACGCCACATCTGGGCTGCTTTGAGATTGCCGGCTTATATAGCGGTTCGCGCTTCCCCTTCACCGAACTATATCGCCCGCCGAAAGTTGCTTGGCTGGAAACCTGGATGCGCACGGGCCGTTCACGCGGCCACATTGAATTGGCTACGACCGATTATGCCGGGGTAAAGAAATTGCTCGCAGCCTTAAAGCGCGGCGAGGCCATCGGCGCCTTGCCGGACCAAGTACCGAGCCAGGGCGACGGCGCGTGGGCGGATTTTTTCGGTCGTCCGGCTTACACCATGACCCTCATGTCGCGGCTGCAACGTAAGACCGGTGCGGCCATCATCTTCTTTTACGCACGACGCCTGCCGCGTGGGCGTGGGTATGTAGTGCGCTATCTAGCGCCGCTGCCCTTACTGAGCGAAAGTCCCGAGCAAGGCGCGCGCCAAATCAATGCCGCGCTGGAAGCAGTCATCCGCGATTGCCCGGAACAATATCTGTGGAGCTACAACCGTTATAAGGGTACGCCGCCATGATTTACCTGGGCATCTTTATATTCTGGCTGCTACATTTCCTGCCCTTGCCCTTACTCGCCCTGGTCGGCCAGGGCCTGGGCATGCTGTTCTATGTCTTGGGACGTGAACGGCGCAAGGTCGCGCAGACGAATTTTCGCTTATGTTTTCCCGAATTGGACGATGCCGCGCGGGAGCGATTGGTGCGACAACATTTTCGCGCCTTTGGGCGCAGCATCTTGGAGCGCAGCATTTCCTGGTGGTCGCGCGGCGAGCGCATTCGGCGCTTGGTGCGGGTCGAGGGCATTGAACATATGCAGGCGTTGCAAGGTAAGCCAGTCATCATGCTCGCACCGCATTTTGTCGGGCTAGACATGGGTGGCTCGCGCGTCGCGCTGGATTTCCATGCCGCCTCGATGTACAGCAAGCAAAAGAATCCAGTGCTGGATCGCTTGTTGTTGCATGGTCGGCAGCGCTTTAATGCCCCCTATCTATTTTCGCGTCAGGACAATGTGCGCAGCGTGGTGAAAGTGATGCGGCGCGGCGTGCCATTCTATTATTTGCCGGACATGGATTTTGGCTCGCGCGATTCGATCTTTGTGCCGTTCTTCGGCGTGCCGGCCGCGACCATTACCGGCGTTGCGCGTTTGGCACGCTTGGCGGGTGCGGTGGTGGTGCCGGTGGTGACACGGCAATTGTCGTGGGGGCGCGGCTATGTCCTGACTTATTATCCGGCGTGGGAAAATTTCCCAACAGCAGATGTCGCCACTGATACGCGGCGCGTGAATGCCTTCATTGAAGAGCGTGTGCGCGAGATGCCAGAACAGTACTACTGGCTGCACAAGCGCTTTAAGACGCGGCCTGCGGGCGAAGCAAAACTTTACTAGTGCGCCGATATGTCCAAATCAAAGCGCCAAACAAAAAACAGCATCTGCTAATTTAGCTTGATGTAGAAAAACTTTTTTCCGCGTCAAGCAAAATGCGTATGTGAATATTAAAAAAAATGCTTAAAAAAAGCTGTTATCGCGCATTTTACTTGTGTTACGATTCTTCGCACCCGTACAACCCAAACGTTTTCAAGGAGGAATAATGGCTACAAAAAGCAAAGCGGCTCCCGCAGCTAAAGCACCGACCAAATCCGAAATCATGGCGCAACTGTCCGCCGATACCGGTATCAGCAAAAAAGATGCAGGCGCTGTGTTGGCCTCCATGGCTACCATGATGGGCAAGTCGCTGAAAAAATCTGGCGTATTCCAATTGCCGGGTTTGCTCAAAGTTAAAGTTGTGACCAAACCAGCAACCAAAGCACGCAAGGGTGTGAACCCTTTCACCGGCGCAGAAATGATGTTTAAAGCCAAGCCGGCGCGTAAAGTTGTCAAAGTGCTGCCGCTCAAAGCACTGAAAGACATGGTCTAATATTTTTTGCTTCCGATTGGGCTCTCCAGTCGGAAGCAAAATTTGCGGTATCCGCTGTCTCTTTCTCCCCCATTGCAAGATGATCCGCATGTCCCTGGCTTAGGGCGCATACGCTGATGTCGTTTCAAAATCCCAGTACCGAACAAATTAAAGCGCTGTTGACGCGCATCAAGACGATTGCCGTGGTCGGGTTATCGCCCAAACCGAATCGCCCCAGTTATCGGGTAGCCCAAGCCATGCAGGGATTCGGTTATCGCATCATTCCGGTGCGCCCCATGGTGGCGGAAGTTTTAGGTGAACCGGCCTTTGCTAGTCTCGCCGAAGTACCTGATGCCATTGAGTTGGTGGACGCCTTTCGCGCCGCCGAACATCTCGATGCCTTGGTGGATGAGTGCATTCGTTTGCAATTACCCGCGCTATGGATACAAGAAGGCATCGTGAATGAACCGGCTGCCCTACGGGCACAAGCAGCCGGGATATTTGTCGTGATGGATCGCTGTGTTTATAAAGATTATGTTGCGCTATTTCGTTAGCCTCACCTTATGCCTGCTATCCAGCGCTGCGCCTGCGGGCGATTTGGACGATGGCTTGACGGCTTATCGCACCCGGGATTACGCCCAGGCACTGTTGTTGTTGCAACCATTGGCGGACCAGGGTGAAGCGGTAGCGCAATACACCTTGGGCCAAATGTACCGGCGTGGACGCGGCTTTATCGTGAGTGTGCCGGAGGCGCTGCCCTTGTTGCAGCAAGCTGCTGCGGCCAACTATGCGCCGGCCTTGATCGCGTTGGGCGAAATGTATGAAACCGGCGAGGGCGTAAAGCAAGATTTGGAAGCGGCGCGGCAATGGTATAAAAAAGCCGCAGAGAGCGGTAATGCTAAGGCGCAACTACATCTTGGCTTACACTTTATCCGTATCGCAGAAGGCCGCGATTTTGTCCAGGCGGCCGCATGGCTACGGTTGGCGGCGCAGCAGAATGAGGCGGAGGCGCAGTATTTTTTGGGGCGCTTGTTACTCGATGGTCATGGCGTGGAACCCGATCACGCCGAGGCCATGCTCTGGTTGTTTCGGGCGGGCGCCCAGGGCCATGCGCCTGCACAACGTTTTTTGCACTTACTAAAACAAGCTGAAACGCCAGACCGTGATCTGGCATTGCGCGACTTGCGTCGCCAGTTGTCGGCTGGCGTGGCGGTGTTGGCATCGGTTTCAAATGACCCGAATTACGCCTTCGATAAAGCGCACCCGGTTAAGACCGGCCCGGGTTTCCCCGCAGAATGGCGTTACCTGAACGCCTTGCGCGGGCCGCATGGCGAAGTCGTGCATTACCAACGTGTTGGTGCTTGTTGTGCCTTTGATACACCGGCTGATGAGCGCGGTAAGGGTTTCCTCGATCAATACACCGTGCGCTATGACGGACTGGAAAAACCGTTGGATATTTATCTGAATATGTTTGAGGGCACCCCCCCGTCAGCCCCGATGCCAGCCCCGTTGGGTTTCGACTTTGTGCGTGAAGCGCCTGTCGAGTAAAGCAATTGTCATTCAAAGCTTGAGCGCCGCCGTAAAACTTGGACTATAGTGTGCTTAGTGCAATTCTGTTAATCCAGTTGTAGGCCATCGGGATTGCCGTGGGTGTGGGTCGTCGGTTCGGCGATGCCATATCAATCTAAGAGGGATCAATTTTGGTGGGAGATCTGCAATTGGGAAAAAAACTCTACGTAGGCAATCTTAGCTACAACGTCGACAATAGCATGCTGGAGCAGCAATTCGGCGCGCATGGTGCGGTGCAATCGGCGCAAATCATTATCGACCGCGATACAGGGCGCTCCAAGGGCTTTGGTTTTGTCGAGATGGGCAGCGATGCGGAAGCGCAAGCGGCAATTTCCGCCCTGAACGGCAAAGAGCTGGACGGACGCGCCATTACTGTAAACGAAGCCCGGCCACAAACCGGTGGCGGCGGTGGCGGTGGTGGTGGGTTTGGCGGGAAGCGTGGTGGTGGCGGCGGTCGTAGTGGCGGCGGTGGCGGCGGCTACGGTGGTGGAGGCGGCGGTGGTTATGGCGGTGGCGGTGGCGGGCATCGACGCTAAAATAATGGCGCTTGCCGCACCCGCTATGCGTGGTGCGGCAACGGTCGACAGCAAGCAAGCAAGGTATTTTCGTTTGACAGGCCACTAGCTATTCCGGCCAATCTCCGTATAATTCATGGCTTCCGTGCGCCCAACCAATCAGGCGCACCGGTCATTTCCTTACCCTCCGATCTGTTCGATCATTGATTCGTCTGCCGCGATTGGTGTTGCGCTAAATGCGTGATAGGCCGCCGCAGGAGTATGCATGTCTACTGAAACACAATTCGCCGACCTTGGTCTGGCGTCCACTTTATTGCGCGCTATTGCCGATGCTGGCTATACCACGCCTACCCCGATTCAAGCACAGGCCATTCCTTTAGTATTGGCTGGCGGTGATTTACTCGCCGCAGCGCAGACCGGCACTGGCAAGACCGCCGGCTTTACCTTGCCGATCTTGCACCGTTTGTCCGAAAACCCGATTGAAGATCAGCGCGTGGGTCGCCCGCGTTGCCTGATTCTGGTGCCAACGCGTGAGCTGGCGGCGCAGGTTGAGGCCTCGGTGAAAACTTATGGTAAACACCTGCAACTGAATTCCATGGTGATGTTCGGCGGCGTCAACATCAATCCGCAGTTCAAGGCCTTGAAAGGTCGCGTGGATATCCTGGTTGCCACACCAGGCCGCTTGCTGGATCACGTTGGACAAAAGACCGTGGATTTATCCGGGGTTGAAATCCTGGTGTTGGACGAAGCTGACCGCATGCTCGACATGGGCTTCATTCGCGATATTCGCAAAATTCTTGCGCTGCTGCCCAAGCAGCGGCAAAACCTGCTGTTCTCGGCCACCTTCTCGGATGAGATCAAGACCCTGTCCAATGGCTTGTTGCATCAGCCGGGCCTGGTCGAAGTGGCGCGCCGCAATGCGCCCTCCGAATTGGTCGCGCAAAGCGTGTACCTCGTAGCGCAAGATCAGAAGCGCGATTTCTTGAGTCACTTGATCAAGCAGGGCGATTGGAAGCAAGTGCTGGTGTTTATGCGCACCAAGCATGGCGCTAACCGCTTGGCCGAAAAATTGATTAAAGACGGCATCCCCGCAGCCGCGATTCACGGCAACAAAAGCCAAGCGGCGCGCACCCGTGCCCTGGCCGAATTTAAAGATGGCGCGATGCCGGTACTGGTGGCGACCGACATCGCCGCGCGCGGTTTGGATATCGACCAACTGCCGCATGTGGTGAATTTTGAATTGCCGAACATCCCTGAAGATTACGTGCACCGTATCGGCCGTACCGGACGTGCTGGTAGCTCGGGCGCGGCAATCTCTCTGGTCGATCGCGAAGAAATCAAATACCTGAACGCCATTGAGCGTCTGCTTAAGCGCGAGATTCCGCGCGAGCAGATTGTTGATTTTGTGCCGCCGGTACGCACGCAAGAAGAGCGTGCACAAGAAGACCGCCGCCCACCACGTCAACCGCGCTCGAATGCGCCGCGTGGTCAGCGCCCAGCAGGACGACCCCATGGCGATAAAGCCCCTGCGCATAGAGAGCGTAGCGGCAAGCCACAAGCCAGACCACAAGGCAATCCGCAAGGCAATCCGCAAGGCAGCCCGCAAGGCAATCGTCCAGCTCGCCCACAAGCAGCAAAACCAGTGGCGACGGCCAACATGTCCGAAGCGGCGCGTCACCAAATGCTGGCGGATGAACAACTGCGCGCTAAGCAATTGCAAGAAAAGCTGGCTTTGCGCCCGCCACAATCCCGCCCAAGCAACGGACGTCCAAATTCACGGCCGCAAGCCGCCTTGTTCTCGCCGAAGTCGGGCGGTCGAGGCAGATAATTTGCGCATTTGGGTCGATGCCGACGCTTGCCCGGTAGCCATCAAGGAAATTCTGTTTCGCGCGGCGGAGCGCACGTGCGTTGAGACGACCTTGGTGGCGAATCGCCTGTTGCGTGTGCCGGCCTCACCCTATATCCGGGCGCAGCAAGTACCGCATGGTTTCGATGTGGCGGACAACAAAATTGCCGAACAAATGCAAGCTCAAGACTTGGTCGTCACTGCAGATATTCCACTCGCGGCTCAGGTTATCGAGCGTGGCGGCATCGCCCTCAATCCACGTGGCGAACTGTACACCGAGGACAATATTCGTGAACGCCTCGGCCTGCGCAACTTTATGGAAGAATTACGCGGCAGCGGCACTGATATCTCCGGCCCGGCGGCCTTCAGCAAGAGCGATTGCCAGGCCTTTGCCAAGCAGTTGGATCGAATGCTAGCGGGAAAGTGAAAATGCAATTGCACCACGGAGTACACAGAGGGCACGGAGGAAACCTTCTAGATTTAACTCCGTGTACTCTGTGTACTCCGTGGTGAAATATTATTTTTGAGAAATCCATATGGAAAAAATTCGCCTCTCCAAATTAATGTCCGAACAAGGCCTATGCTCGCGCCGCGAGGCCGATAGCTACATCGCGCGCGGCTGGGTGTTTGTCGATGGTCAGCGCATCACCGAGCTGGGCACGCGCATCTTGCCCGAGCAGAAAATCACCCTGGACAAAGCCGCCCAGGCCAAGCAAAGCACGCGCGTCACCATTCTGCTCAACAAACCGATCGGCTTCGTCTCCAGTCAAGCGGAAAAAGGCTACAAGCCCGCCGTATCATTGATCTGCGCTGAATCACGCTATCGCGACGACACGTCCAAGGAAAGTTTCAGCCCAGCGCATCTAATGGGCTTAGCGCCCGCCGGACGGCTCGACATCGACTCCCTGGGCTTGCTGGTACTGACCCAAGACGGGCGCATCGCCAAGCACTTGATCGGCGAAGATTCGACCGTCGAAAAAGAATACTTAGTGCGGGTGGAAGGCAAGCTCTCGGCTAAAGACTTAGCGTCGCTGAACCATGGCCTGAGCCTGGATGGAGAAGCGCTCAAGCCGGCCACTGTGGAATGGCAAAACGAAGACCAATTGCGCTTTGTGCTTAAAGAAGGCAAGAAGCGCCAAATTCGCCGCATGTGCGAAATGGTCGGCCTAAAAGTGCTGGGCCTGAAACGCATCCGCATCGGCAATGTGGTGCTGGGCAATCTGCCCATCGGCAAGTGGCGTTATTTGGGTGAGCGCGAAAGCTTCTAAAAGGCTTTCACCACGGAGTACACAGAGGACGTGGAGTTTTTTGAAATGATTTACTCCGTGTCCTCTGTGAACTCCGTGGTGCAGCTTTTTCTCTTGTTTCATGTTTAAATTCCCCACATGCAACTCAAATTCTCAAAAATGCACGGCCTCGGCAACGACTTTGTCGTACTTGACGGCATCACGCAGGTGCTGGCGCTAAGCGCCGCGCAATACCGCTTGCTCGCCGACCGCCATTTCGGCGTCGGCTGTGATCAGATTTTATTAATCGAAAAACCCACGCGCAGCGATGCTGATTTTCGTTATCGCATTTTCAACAGCGATGGCGGCGAGGTCGAGCAGTGCGGCAATGGTGCGCGCTGTTTCGTGCGCTATCTGCACGATCATGGCTTGACCGAAAAGACGGAGATCCGAGTCGAGACCGTGAATGGCCTGATCGTGCCGCGCCTGGAAGCAGATGGCCAAGTCACGGTGGATATGGGTGTGCCGCGCTTCGAGCCGTGCGATATTCCATTTTTGGCGGAGCAGCGCGCGCTGACTTATGTATTGCCGCTGGAAGACAAGCAGATCGAGATCAGCGCAGTCTCCATGGGCAATCCGCATGCGGTGCAAGTGGTGGCAGACGTAGACTGCGCGCCGGTCGCTGTGGATGGGCCGCGCATCGAGGCGCATGCCAGTTTTCCCAAGCGCGTCAACGCTGGCTTCATGCAGGTGTTGGATCGCGGTCATATCAAGCTGCGCGTGTTCGAGCGCGGTTCCGGCGAAACCTTGGCTTGCGGCAGTGGCGCTTGTGCCGCCGTGGCGGCGGGTATTCAGCGCGGTTTGCTGGATGCGCAAGTGCGCGTCACGACCCGTGGTGGCGATCTCGTCATTCGCTGGGCGGGCGAAGGCCAATCGGTGATGATGACCGGGCCGGCAGTGGAAGTGTTCTCCGGCGTAATTGCGTTATAAGCCGTCCTTAAGCAATTTCCGCTGAAACGAATAGAAAGCATTGGCCACCGCGACGGCCTCGCCTAGCGTCAGCGTTTGTTGCAAGCCCACTGCATGCTGCGGCAACACAAAACGAATCCCTGGCGCTAGATCGAAAGTGTAGCGCGCGACTTGGTTGGCTACTTTTTGGAACGCCACCAGAGCCGTATCCATATCCTCAGCGCGTAGCTCGCCATCCTTGGTCAACGTAAGATGAATCGCTTCGCCGCTCATGGCGCAGGTGGTCTCGATAGTGCCTGCTGTTTGCAGCAGTCGCGGCATCGCCAGCGCATCTAAGGCAGATAAGGCATGCAAGGTCTCATGTGGAAAATGCACTTGAATGTCGGTAGCAGCCACATTGAAGGGCGGGCAGCCGATCTGTTCGTTGACGATGAAGATCGCATCCAAGGCCGCTAATTCGTCCAAGGCCTCGCGGTCGAAGCCGGTAGTGAGCGGTGGCGCGGCGGTTTGAATCCATCGTAGCAAGATGGCTAGGTAAGTTTCACGTGTGTCGTCGCAAGCTTCTTTGAGCATGCGCCGTTCCAGTGGGTAGGCGCGATGCAGCCCCATCAGCGCAGCGAGGACGCGTTGCGAGTCGGCATTGGGTGTTGGATCGTTCATGTTGCTTGCATCTTTCATTCTCGACGGAAGGCGTGCATCATGCCTTTTTTTGTGGAAGTAATCAAAAGGCGCTAGCCATTTCCCATACAATTTGGAGGCAATATGAAACACTTAAATTATTTGGTCTGCTTGCTTGCGATGACGATGTTATGCGGTTCCGCCTATGCCCGGGATGTGCAAAATATGCGCCCACTCGATGCGGCGCTAAAGTCTGAGGAGGCGAAGAAGCTTCTGGATCCGAAATTCAAGATATTTTTCGGCAAGCAAGCCGCTCCCAAAATCGAGAAATCATTAGGTGAAACGGGGATGAAACGCAGTACCTCGCGCTCCGCGAGCGATGATTACGACCCCTGCGTGCATGCGTTTGTGCGCGCCATGCTGGATTTTCAGGAACGTGCCCGCGCCGCCGGCGGCAATGCGGTGGTGAACGTGCGCAGTAATTACAAAAATAATGAGGTCTCCAGCGAGACCGAATACACCTGCGTTTCCGGCAACACGGTGACCGCCGTTGCCTTTAAGGGGGAGCTGGTGAAATTGGCGGAGTAAAGGCGTGTGCTCACTGTATCACGTGCATGTTTCACGCTATACTGCGCTGAAGATAACCGCCAGCATGGGAGCAAAATGAAAATCGAAGCGGAAGACGTTGTACGTTACCTCAAGGATCACCCCGATTTTTTCGAGCAGCACATCCAAGTGTTGCTCGATTTGAAGCTCCCTAATTTGCACGAAGAAAAAGCGATCTCGCTTTCCGAATATCAAGTCGTCGCCCTGCGCGATAAAAATTCCTTGTTGGAAGCCAAGTTGCGCGAGCTGGTGCAGTTCGGTGAGGAGAACGACGCTCTCGGCGAGCGCGTGCATCGCTTCAGTCTGGCCTTATTGCTGGCGACCAATTTGGAATCCTTGTTGCAGGCGATTTATTACAATTTACGCGAAGACTTTTCGGTGCCGCATATTGGCTTGCGTCTGTGGCGCGGTGCAGAGCAGCCGGAGAGCGGCTTAATCGAGCTCAGCCCCACCAGCAAGGAACTACGCCTGTACGCCGATGGCTTGACGCACCCCTCGTGCGGCGCGCATGCCTTGTATGAAACCAGCTCATGGTTTGGCGACGATGGCGGACGCCTGAAGTCTTTCGCCATGGTAGCCCTACGCACCAATATGACCTTCGGCCTGCTCATCTTGGCGAGCGAAGATTCGGGGCGCTTTTACCAAGGCATGGGCACCCTGTATTTGAAGCGGCTGGGCGAGCTGATCAGCGTGGCGCTCGACCGCTATATTGCGCGTGAATCCAGCCAAGGCTGATTCGCCAGCACATCCCGACGCGCCCCTGCTCGCCGGTTTTCTGTCCCATCTTGCGCACGAGCGGCGATTGTCGCCGCTCACTTGCGAAAATTATCAGCGTGATGTCGAAGTCCTACTGGCGCTGGCGCAGACCACACCCCTGAGTCAATTGCAAATCCATCAAATGCGTCGCTTCGTTGCGCAGTTGCACGCGCGCGGCTTGAGCGGCAAAAGCTTGGCGCGCAAACTTTCTGCTTGGCGCACCTTATACCGCTATCTGGCGCGCGACCACGGCTTCAGCCACAACCCCTGCCTGGGGCTGAAAGCACCCAAGCATGAAAAAAAATTACCCGCTGCGTTGTCCCCGGATAGCGCGACGCGCCTCATGACGCCGGATGAAAACACACCGCTGGCCATTCGTGACGCCGCATTGCTGGAATTATTTTATTCTTCCGGCCTGCGCCTAGCCGAGCTAACTGGACTAGAAATCGACGCCGTGGATTTCGCCCAAGCCGAATTGCGCGTCACCGGCAAAGGCGCCAAAACGCGCGTGGTACCAGTGGGCCAGTTCGCCTTGGCGGCGTTGCAGAAGTGGCTAGACCTGCGTCAGACCTTCACCTCGGTGGAGCAGCGCCATATCTTTGTTGGTAGCACAGGACGCCCGCTGACGCCGCGCGCAGTGCAACTGCGCGTCGGTTATTGGGCCAAGAAACTGGGGCTGGGGGTACATGTGCACCCACACATGCTGCGCCATTCCTTTGCCTCGCATGTGTTGCAATCCAGTGGCGACCTGCGCGCGGTGCAGGAGATGCTGGGGCACGCGAATATTTCCACCACCCAGGTGTACACGCACTTGGATTTTCAGCACCTGGCCAAGGTGTATGATGCGGCGCATCCACGGGCTAAAAAGAAAGTTGGAACCACGAATGGACACGAATGAACACGAATGTAAAACCAGCGTGATGGATCTATTGTTAGCTATCGAGACACTGCGGCTACACAAGGACGAGAATATGATGCGAAGAAATATTCGTGTTCATTCGTGTTAATTCGTGGTTACTAAACTAATCCTAAAACCCGGCCGCGAGAAATCGCTGCTGCGGCGTCACCCCTGGATTTTCTCCGGTGCTATTGCGCGCGTCGAGGGCAAGCCGCAGGGCGGCGATAGCGTGCCCGTGCATGCGGCGCAGGGCGAGTTCTTGGCCTGGGCTGCTTACAATCCGGCATCGCAAATCAGCGCCCGCATCTGGTCATGGGATCAAAAAGAAATTATCGATACGGCTTTTTTCGAGCGTCGCATCCGCACCGCCGTTGCCGCGCGCACCCACCCCGGCATACCCGCCGAGAGTTGCCGTCTCGTGTATGGCGAGGCCGATGGACTACCCGGCCTGATTGCCGACCGCTACGGCGATACCGTGGTGGTGCAACTGGCCAGCGTCGGTGCCGAGCGTTGGCGCGACGCCATTGCGGATGCGCTGCTGCATGTCACTGGTGCGGCGCGCGTATATGAGCGTTCCGATCTCGATGTGCGCGAATTAGAAGGCTTGCCACCGCGCGTCGGCGTGTTGCGTGGAGATGAGCCACCCGAGTCCATCGAGATCAAAGAACACAACGTGCGGTTTTTGGTCGATGTGCGTCACGGCCATAAGACCGGTTTCTATCTTGATCAGCGCACCAGTCGCCACATCGTCGGCAAGCTGGCGCGCGGCAAGGAGATGCTGAATTGCTTTTGCTATACCGGCGGTTTTAGCTTGCATGCGCTAGCGGAGGGCGTGGCGCATGTCACCTCCATCGACAGCTCGGGCGATGCGCTGGCCTGGGGTCAACGTCAAGCAGAATTGAATGGCTTCGAAGCGGCACGCGCTACTTGGTTGGAAGCGGATGTGTTCAAGGAGTTGCGTACGCTGCGCGACCAAGGCAAAAGCTACGATGTGATCGTACTCGACCCGCCCAAATTCGCCCCCACTGCCGCCCATGCCGAAAAGGCCGCGCGTGGTTACAAGGACATCAACTTGCTGGCGTTCAAGTTGCTGCGACCGGGTGGACTGCTGGCGACTTTCTCCTGTTCCGGCGGCATCAACGACGACCTGTTTCAAAAAATCGTCGCTGGCGCTGCGCTGGATGCCGGCGTGGAAGCGCAAATCCTGCGGCGTTTTACCCAAGCACCGGATCATCCGGTGCTGTTATCGTTCCCCGAGAGTGCTTATTTGAATGGTTTGTTGTGCCGGGTGGCGTGAGGTGATTTTAACGCGCGGGGGCAAGCACCTGTACTTCCAGTTCTAGCGAATGATTCCCCTAACGGCTTGCCACTCCGCCCCAGCAGGTCTAGGATGACGCCCTCATCATGTCGAAACGTAGCCTTTACAGCCTATTTCTAGCTTTCGCCCTGCTGTTTGCGCAGCAAGGTGCGGCTTGGCATGCGTTGTCGCATACCAATAGTACGGCTCGACATTCGCAGTCCGATCAAAAGTTGCCGCATGGCGAGCAGTGCACCAAGTGCGCGGCGTTCTCGCAAATCGGTGCGGCTTTTACCTCGGCAGCACCTGCGCTGGCCTTGGCGATTTTTCAAGATGTGCCGCCGCAGTATGTGGCGTCGCAGTCTTATCGCTTCACCCTTCAAGCTTACCAATCCCGCGCTCCCCCTTTCCGCGTTTAAGTCATTCCTGCTTGGCGGCCGTTTACGGTCGTCTTGGTTCATTGCTTAAACGAGGAACATTATGCGACGTCATGTATTGGGCGCGTGCAGCCTATTGCTATTTGCACATTCGGCCGGGGCGGCCAGCGATGCGGATTTGGAAAAAATCCGCGCCGAGATTCAACAACTGAAACAAAGTTACGAAGCGCGTATCCAGGCCTTGGAAGCGCGCTTGCAGCAAACTGAAAGTCATGCCGATGCCGCGCAAGTCAGTGCGCAGCGCGCGCAAGAACAAATCAGCCAGGTGGCTGCTGCACCAGCTGCCGCCGCACCTGCAGGGAGCAATGCCTTCAATCCCGATATCTCGCTGATATTGTCCGGGACGTATGCCAATCTGTCGCAAGACCCGAACAAATATCGCCTGACGGGTTTTATCTCGGGCGGCGATAGTAGTCCTGGTAAGCGTAGCTTCAGCTTGGCGGAATCGGAGCTGGGCGTTTACGCCAACATCGATCCCTATTTTCATGGCGGCCTGAATTTAGCGTTAGCGCCGGACAACACGGTTTCGGTGGAGGAAGCTTTCATTCAAACCTTGGGTTTGGGGCAGGGCTTTACAGTCAAGGCGGGGCGATTTTTCTCGGCAATCGGTTATCTCAATGAGCAGCATGCGCACACTTGGGATTTCGTCGACAATCCGCTCGCCTACAAGGCCTTCCTCGGCACGCAGTTGGGCCAAGATGGCGTGCAGTTGAAATGGCTGGCGCCGACCGACACTTTCTTGGAGTTGGGTGCGGAACTTGGCAACGGGGCGAATTTTCCCGGTTCGGATCGCAATCGAAATGGGGCGGGTAGTGCCGCCTTGTTCGCCCACGTAGGCGGCGATATCGGGGACAGCCAAAGCTGGCGCGCGGGCGTGTCTTATTTACACGCCAAACCGAAAAATCGCAGCGATGCGGATACCAATCTCTCTGGCAATGCGGTGAACAATAGCTTTAGTGGCGCTAGTAAATTGTGGCTTGCTGATTTTGTATGGAAGTGGGCGCCGCAGGGTAACGCCACCCGTACTAACTTCAAGTTGCAAGGCGAATATTTTCGGCGCAGTGAAGATGGTGTGCTGATTTACGATAGCGCGACGAGCGCTTTGGCCGGCGGTTATGCATCCACGCAGTCCGGCGCTTATTTGCAAGGCGTGTATCAATTCATGCCGCATTGGCGTGTCGGCCTGCGCCGCGATCAGCTCGATACTGGTCACGTCGATTACGGTTTGAACAATATCAACTTGGCGCGCCCGGATTACGCGCCGACAAAAAATAGCTTGATGTTGGATTACACCCCGAGCGAGTTCAGTCGCTTCCGCTTGCAATTGGCGCAGGACAAATCACGCCAAGGTGTGACCGATAACCAAATCTTTCTGCAATACCTGATGAGCTTGGGTGCGCATGGCGCGCATCAATTCTAGGAGAGCGCAATGAAAAAAATTATTTTGATCGGAATGGTCTCGGCCTTGTTGGGCGCGACTTTATCGGCGCACGCTGCCGTGAATATTCTGGCTTGCGAACCGGAGTGGGGCGCACTGGCGCAGGAATTGGGCGGCGACCAGGTGACGATTTACACCGCCACCAACGCGCTGCAAGACCCACATCAAATTCAAGCGCGACCGAGCTTGATTGCGCGTGCACGTTCCGCCGAACTCTTGGTCTGTACCGGATCCGAACTGGAAGTTGGCTGGTTGCCGATTTTGCTACGGCAATCCAGTAACGCCAAGATTCAACCCGGTCAACCCGGTAATTTCGAGGCCGCTGCCTATGTGCAAAAGCTGGAAGTGCCGACGCGCCTGGATCGTGCCGAAGGCGATGTGCACCCTGGCGGCAACCCGCACATCCAGACCGATCCGCGTAATTTCTTGCCGGTGGCGCAAGCGTTGTCGCAGCGCCTGGCGCAACTCGATCCAACACAGGCGGCCTATTTTTCAGCGCGGCATCAAGCTTTCGTCACGCGCTGGCAAGCCGCGATTCGGCGCTGGGAAATCTTGGCCGCCCCGCTCAAAGGCATGCCGATCGTGGTGCAGCATAAAGGCTTTCCCTATCTAGAGCATTGGCTTGGCCTGCACGAAGTCGCCACGTTGGAACCGAAACCGGGTGTAGAACCGAACAGCGGGTATCTGGCGCAAGTGCTCGCCGCTTTGCAACATCAGCCAGCCAAAATGGTGATTCGCGCTGCTTACAATGATGGTCGCGCCTCGGACTGGTTGACTGAACACGCCAAGATTCCCAGCGTGGTGCTGCCGTTCACCGTCGGTGCAGATGCGCAGAGCAAAGATTTATTCGCTTTGTTCGACGTCACCGTACAACGCATGCTGGGAGCCTTGAAGTGAATCTTTCAGCCCTGGAACTATCCCTGCTGCTGCCGGCCTTGTTGGCCGGATTTTTGGTGCTGGCGAGCCATGTCCCGCTGGGTGCGCAAGTGCTGGCGCGCGGCATCGTGTTCATTGATCTGGCGATTGCGCAGATTGCCGGGCTGGGCGTGATTGCCGCCGATCGCTTGGGCTTTGAGCCGCAGGGCATGGGCGTGCAATTGGCAGCGGTGAGCGCCGCCATGCTCGGCTCCCTGTTGCTGACCTATACCGATAAGCGTTGGCCCGAGGTGCAAGAAGCATTGATCGGCGTGCTGTTCGTCATGGCGGCAACCGGTGGCATTTTATTGCTCTCGAACAATCCGCATGGCGGCGAGCATCTGAAGGACTTGCTGGTTGGACAAATTCTCTGGGTGAATTACCAGCAGTTGCCACTGGCGGCGGCGGTGAGTCTAGGCGTAGCGGCGCTGTGGTTTATCTGGGGCGCACGCCTGGGTCGTTTGGGTTTCTATGTGTTGTTTTCCCTGGCGGTGACTGCCTCGGTGCAGTTGGTTGGAATTTATTTGGTATTCGCTAGCCTGATCGTGCCGGCCATGGCCACGCGCCATTACGCTGGTCGGCCACGCTTGTGGTTCGCTTACTTGCATGGCTTTGCCGCCTATGCCCTGGGTTTGCTGCTCGCGGCATGGTGGGACTTACCGGCAGGTGCGGTGATCGTATGGGTCATGGCCGTACTGGGCTTGGCGGTGTATGCGGTGGGGCCGCGTGGAAAATTGCGTGCGGCGTAATCCAGACGATAAGCTTTAGTTTGTTTTACAAACCCCGGCAATGTTCCTAGAATCACTAGGTACACCATAATTTAGAGTTCCATGGAATTAAATCTAATACTGCCTTCTTATGCGCCCGCTTCCAAGGCCGAGATGGAAACGCGGCCCAAACAAGTGCAGGTATGGCTGGATGCATTGCCTTTGGCGAACAGCCAAGAGGCTGGGCGCAAGCTGGCTGACGCTATCATCGCACTGGGCGGTATCAAGCTGGCTGAGGACGCACGCTGTCATTTGCTGGAACAATATCGCGATACTGTTTGTAAATTGTTGCCGTCGTTGCAACAGCTTTATGCCGGAAAGTCGTTACCGCTTGGAGAGAAGAGCCTGCAAGCAGCCACCCTGGCGCGGGTGTTGCAGGAGGCCTTGGCCAATGGCTATAAACTGGCCTTGATGGACTTATCGGCGCGGCGCGTTAATCTCAGTGCAAACAAGATCACGCCGCTGGCCATGGCGCGCGCCATTGCATGCTTGGGCGGCGCGATGGAAGTGTATTACGAATCCTACGTACCGGTGCCGCTCGCACTGTGGTCGGAACTGCATCGCTTGTATTGGTATGCAGCTAAATTGCAAGTGCATGCGGCGGCGATTGCGGAGAATGAGCCCGATAGCGTCAACGCATCCTATATCCAGGTGCTGTTGCTTGCGCTGGCCGATCCATATGGTTTGTCACAAGCGCAATTGCAGATTGTAAAAGCCTACCTAAAGCAATTTGGTCGGTCGGATTTGTTGCAGCCCTTGGGCTCGACCGAGAATAAGCATGGCTTGTTCCTGGTGCGCCTGGATGGCGACAAGGCACCCAAGGCCTTAATGCATTACCAAGGCGTGACCGATGCGCGCACCGATATTATTCTCAATGCTATTCCGTTGGCGCGTCTAGCGCACCAACAAGTCCAGGCGCTGGATGCGGGTACGACACCCGTCGAATTGGGCCTGCCGCAGGAGACTAATGCAGCCACGCTGCGTGATTTGCTGAAGCGCTTCATCAAGCAATGGGGAATCGTCCCCAAGCGTCTGTTTAGTCGTGTTGAGAGCGATGCGGAAGCGCAGATCTGTGCCGGCATTTCAGCGGTGCATCATGTTTTAAGTCAAGGCATGGTCGAAGGTTCGAGCGAATCTGCATTGGACGAACCGGCGACGGTGGAAGTATCCGATGCATTGCATGCGACGGGTAGTCAATCGACCTTCAATTGCGCGCGTTGGATCGTTCTCGATGAAAGTGCTGGTGGCTTTGCCTTGGCCAACGTGCCCAATACGTTCACCAAGGTGAAAGTGGGGGATGTGATCGGCGTGGAAACCGCACAAAGCGCAACGTGGGGTGTGGGACTGGTTCGCTGGATGCTCTCGGCAGGGGCGGATAGGGTTGAACTTGGTGCGCAATTGCTGGCGCCGGATGCTGAAGCGATCGCAATCAAGCCGGTCATATCCACGGCCCATGCTTTGTTTCAACCGGCGTTACTATTGCCGGCAATCCCGCGCCTGAAGCAAGAGGCATGCATCATCGCTTCACGCGGTAGTTTTCAAACGATGCGCGAATTCGAGGTGCGCAGTCAAGGCTCAGTGCATTTAGTGCGTGCCGACAAGCTCATCGAGCAGACCGATAGCGTCGATCTGTTTACGTTCAAATAAACATGAAACTAGGTTTTTGTAGTCGGCGACAAATCGGCGAGGGTCGCGGCGAGTGCGCCGTGTTGTGCTGTATCGAGCTGCGCCAGCAGGTCTTGATAAGCGGCCGGTTTTCCGGCATCGAATACGAATAGCTTGAATATCTCCGCTGCGCTGATGGCTTGCGGCGCACGCGACAAGAGCCAAGCATCTTTCTCACTTCGGCGCGCGATATTGGCACGCGCCAAGCACTCTAGAATTTCTTCCATCTCGTCCAGCCCTAGCGCGATGCGCTTTCTCAGCCAGGCCAAGGTGACGCTGTGCCCCGAGGATTGCGCGCCTGCCAGTTCATGTAACACGCGCAAGCTGGCCTCAAAGCGCCAGCCGGGCAGGCGCGCTATCTGCCATGTTCCGGCGCGCCAATGCGACAGCGCAGCCGCGATCACCGCGCCGCACAAGATCACCAGCCAGGAAAAATACAGCCAGAGCAAGAAAATTGGAAAGGTCGCGAAGGCTCCATACACCAGTGTGTAAGTGGGAAAGTTCGTGATGTAGAGGGTGAAGATTCGTTTCATGATCTCGAAACTGATGCCGGCGCATAGCCCTCCGAACAGTGCGTGGCGCAAGGGCACAAAGCGATTCGGTACGGCGAAATATAGCAGCGAAAACGCCAGCGACATTAAGAGGATTGGTAGCGCCTTCAAGCCGATTTGTCCGATGAGCGGGATGTGTTCGACATAGCCCAACGACAGTCGCACTACGTAATAGGTCGCCGACAGGCTCGCGCCGAGAATGATCGGGCCGATCGTCAAGACTGTCCAATAGGTGAGAATGCGTTGCAAGAGGGTGCGTGGTTTGTACGCGCGCCAGATGCGATTGAAGGTGCGGTCGATGGTGCTCATCAACAGCAACGCAGTCACGGTCAGGCCACCGATGCCGAGCAGGGTCAGCTTGGCAGCCTTGTGCGAGAACTGTTCCATATACACCGTGATGATCTTGCCCGCGACCTCCGGCACCATATTACTGAGCATGAAGATCTTCAACTGGGTGATCAAGTCGGAGAACAGTGGAAACGCGGCGAACACCGTGACCGTGACGGTGATTAGCGGCACTAATGCCAGCAAAGTGGTAAAGGTTAGGCTGGCTGCCACTTGCGGGCAACGATCCTCTTGAAAACGTTGTGCGACGAAGCGCACGAAGCCCAGGGTCTTTTTTGATCTTGCGCGGAGCTTAAGCATGCTTGGACGCTAGCATCGGCGCGTTCCCGGTGTCAAGGCGCGGCCTGTTATACTAAGGACTATTTTCATTCGAAGCCGTTTGCATGAACATGACACCAGGACAAGCAGCGCGTCACTTGTTACGTCGTCGGCGCTATGGCGTGTTGTCGACTACCTCGCAAAAATTCGCGGGCTATCCCTATGGTTCTTTCGTTGATTACGTGACGGATCATATGGGAAGACCGGTGATTTTAATTAGCGCGCTGGCCGAACATACCCGCAATATCGTGCACCACCCCCGGGTCAGTCTGGCGCTGCACGATCCTGGCGCACAAGCGCAAGCCATGCCGCGCTTGGCGCTGCTCGGCGAGGCAAAGTTGATTGGCCCGGACGACGCGCATCACATCCGCAGCCGCTACCTACGCTACTTCCCTGAGGCAGAACCTTACCTCGCCCTGGATTTTGCGTTTTATCGGATTGAGCCGCAGCATATGCGTTACATTGCGGGTTTTGCGCAGGCGACCTGGGTCAGCGCCACCGATTTCTTGGCGCTCGGCAGCCGACTGGCGGACGCCGAGGAAACGCTGTTGCAACAGATTCAATATGGACAACAATCCACGCTGGTCGGCGTAGATTGCGATGGCTGCGATGTGCGTGTGGATGGAAAACTGCAACGCATGGTCTTCACTGAACTGGCCGTAGACTCAGCTGCTGCACGTGCGCAATTACAGGCGCTGTCGGGCGACCTGCCGTAGGTTTTAAAATCGAATTGGAAATTCTCATGCTGCGGTACTTGCATTACGGTTCTATCGTTTCTCTGGTCGCCTTGATCGTATTAAATCTGACATGGGAAGCCTGGCTCGTGCCCTCGGGAGGGCGCGTGATCTTGATCCTGAAGACGCTGCCGCTGCTATTGCCGCTATTCGGTATTTTGCGCGGCAAGCGTTACACCTATCAGTGGTCCTCGATGCTGATTCTGCTGTACTTCACCGAGGGCGTGGTGCGTGCCTATGGCGAGCGGGGTCTGGGTTCTTATCTAGCGTTGGGCGAAGTGGCGCTGACCATCGTTTTTTATTTGTGTGCGATTTTTTATGCGCGCTTGACACGCAAGCCATGCCAACCATCTATCAATTAAAACCGGCATTCCAGAATTTACTGCGGCCGCTCACACAACAATTATTTCGACTGGGCGTGACCGCAAATCATGTCACGCTGGCGGCAATGTTGTTTTCTTGTGTCGTCGGCAGCCTGTTGTTTTACGATCCCGGTGCGCGCTGGGCACTGTTTCTAGTCCCCCTGTTTTTATTCCTGCGCATGGCCTTGAACGCTATCGACGGCATGCTGGCGCGCGAACACAGTCAAAAGAGCGCGCTGGGCGCGGTGCTGAATGAGTTGGGCGATGTGGTCTCGGACGCAGCCTTGTATTTGCCCTTCGCCGTGCTGCCGGGCATATCGCCCGTGCTGCTGGTGCTGACGGTATTGCTGGCCGTGGTCAGTGAAATGACGGGTGTCGTGGCGATCCAGATCGGCGCGGCGCGGCGTTACGATGGGCCGATGGGTAAGAGTGATCGCGCCTTCGTGTTCGGCGCGGTGGCGCTGGCTTTGGCGCTGGGTGCACCGTCTACTGCTTGGCAAAACCTGGTGTTTGGCGCGGTTGCGCTGTTGCTCGCTTTGACCATACTCAATCGCGCGCGTGGTGCCTTGCAGGAGATCAAGCGATGATGTCGCACCTCACACCGAACGTGCGCTGGGCCTTGTTGGGCGTGGCTGGCGTACTGTTGCTGGCGACCTTGGTGGTATGGCTGATCGCAGCCACGCATCGCGACAAAGACTACAGCGAACTCAAGCTGCGTACCCGCTCCTGGTGGGTGATGATCGGCATTTTTGCCGGCGCCATGCTGCTCTCGCCCTTGGCTTCAGTGTTGTTCTTCGGCTTCGTCAGCTTTCTGGCGTTGAAGGAATATCTATCGTTGATCCCGACCCGCCGCGCCGATCGGCGCGTGTTGTTCTGGGCCTACCTCGCCATTCCCATCCACTACTATTGGGTGGGTACGGCATGGTACGGCATGTTCATCATTTTTATCCCGGTGTATATGTTCCTGCTGCTGCCCTTGCGCATGGTCATCATCGGCGAGACCGAAGGCTTCTTGCGCGCCATGGGTTCCTTGCATTGGGGGCTGATGACCACCGTGTTCAGTCTGAGTCACATGGCGTTTCTGTTGGTGCTGCCGCTGGCCAACAATCCGGCGGGTGGTGGCGCAGGTTTGATGCTGTTCTTGGTGTTCTTGACGCAGTTCAACGACGTGGCGCAATACACTTGGGGTAAGCTCTTCGGCAAGCATAAGGTAATTCCAAAAGTCAGCCCGAAAAAAACCTGGGAAGGTTTGATTGGCGGCAATCTCACCACGTTGGCACTGGCGATTTTGATCGCGCCCTACCTCACGCCTTTCAGCATTTATGAGGCCGCCGGTGCGGGGCTGATCATCGGCGTATTCGGTTTCATCGGTGACGTCACCATCTCCGCCTTGAAACGCGACTTGGGCGTGAAAGACAGCGGCAGTCTATTGCCGGGTCATGGCGGCATCCTCGATCGCATCGACAGCCTGACCTACACCGCACCGCTGTTTTTTCACTATGTGTATTTTCTGCATTACTGAATTTAAAACCTTGCACCACGGAGGACGCAGAGGACACGGAGGAAAACACTACGATAGAACCGATAGTAGGTTCCCTCTCCCACTTGTGGGCGAGGGGAGACAGGCGTGTTTTTTGAGTTCTTCGGTTTACTCCGGGTCCTCTGTGTACTCCGTGGTGAAAAATCTTTAAACCTCAAACCATGACTAGCCTCCTGCGCTTCCTATTCTTCGTCCTGATCGTACGCCCTTTGGCACTGATCGTGATCGGCCTCAATGTACGCCATCGCGAGCGCTTACCCAAAACTGGGCCAGCGCTGATCGTGGCGAACCACAATAGTCATCTTGATACCCTGGTGCTGATTTCGCTGTTCCCTTTGCGTCAGTTACCGCTGATTCGGCCAGTTGCGGCAGTGGATTATTTTTTGCGCAATCGAGTGCTGGCCTGGTTTGCGCTCAATGTGATCGGCATCGTGCCACTACAGCGCGAGGTCAAGGCCAGCGCCGTCGATCCCTTGGCTGCGGCCAGCGCGGCCTTGCAGCAAGGTGCGATCTTGATTTTGTTTCCCGAGGGGTCGCGTGGTGAGCCGGAACGCCTGTCGCACTTCAAGAGCGGCGTGGCGCACTTGGCGAAACGCCATCCCGCGGTGCCGGTATTGCCGATTTTTTTGCATGGCTTGGGCAAGGCCCTGCCCAAGAACGAGGCGCTTCTGGTGCCGTTTTTCTGCGACGTGTTCGTAGGCGAAGCACAGCATTGGCACGGCGATAAACATAGCTGGATGGATGAACTCGACGGTGCGATGCACGCCCTGGCCACGGAAGGAAAATTCGCGGCGTGGGAATGAATATCCTTGCGGTGCTGTGGGGCTTCGCCGAGGCGACGTTGTTCTTTATCGTGCCTGATGTGCTGTTGTCGTGGCTTGGTTTACGCGAGCAGCGTAGTGCCTGGGTTGCGAGCGCTTATACTTTGATTGGGGCATTGCTGGGCGGTGTGCTCATGTATCAATGGGGTGCGTATGATTTGGCCGGCGTACGGGCATTGTTGCTCAGGCTGCCGGGTATGAATCTCAGCGTGCTTGATCTGGCGCGGCATCAATTACAGGAAGTGGGTGCGCTGGCCTTATTCAAGGGCGGTTTCGGCGGCGTGCCGTACAAGACTTATGCCATCCATGCGGCTACCGAAGGTGTGGGCTTGCCCCTTTTTTTGTTTGCCAGCGTGTTCGCGCGCTGGTTGCGCTTTGCGGTGGTGATGTTGGCAACACGCTGGCTGGTGCGCACGGCATTGCCGCAATTATCACTATTGAAACAACAGTTATTCCTCATGGCGGGCTGGGTGGCGTTTTATGCGGTTTACTTTACGTGGTTGAGGCATTAAGGTTGCACCTCGGCAATATTGTCATCTTGAACATGTAGGTTGGGTTAGCGGCTATGCCGCGTAACCCAACAAACCCAAGCTACCTGCGATGTAAGCTTTCCCAAAACTCATCGACTAACACGCCATGAAACTAACTGACATGCGACGCCCTTTATTCCCCATAACCCCGCGTCTCGACGGCACTGATGCCGACGCTAAGCGGCGTGAGATTCGCGCTTATTTTCACGCCACGCTCGATTGCTATGAAAAACTGTTTGAGACCTTAGTCTGCGGCAATGGTTATCTGCAAAAACCGATTGCGCTACGGCATCCGCTGATATTTTATTTCGGTCATACCGCGACTTTCTTCATCAATAAGCTGGTTCTGGCCGGTTTGCTCCAGGAACGTATTGACCCGCGTCTCGAATCCATCTTTGCCGTGGGCGTGGACGAGATGAGCTGGGACGACTTAAACGATGCGCACTACGATTGGCCCTCAGTGGATGCGGTGCGCGATTACCGTAAGAAAATGCGCGAATGCGTGAATCATTTGATCGAAACACTGCCGCTGACATTGCCGATTGATTGGAATCATCCCTGGTGGGTGATTCTGATGGGGATCGAGCATGAACGCATTCATTTGGAAACCTCTTCAGTATTGATTCGTCAGCAGCGCTTAGATTTGGTGCGGCCGCATCCGGATTGGCGGCCTTGCACCGATAGCGCCGTTGCGCCGCAAAATGTTTTGGTGAAAATTCCCGCTGGCCACGTGCGTTTGGATAAAGATAAAGCTGCGCCTTACTACGGTTGGGACAATGAGTTCGGCGTGCATGAGGCGGAAGTCACTGAGTTTGCAGCGGGACGCTATCTGGTGAGCAATCAGGAGTTTTTGGAATTCGTTGCTGCAGATGCGTATCGCAACGATAGCCTGTGGGAAGAAGAAGGACGCTCCTGGAAAACCTATGCTCAGGCCACGCACCCGACTTTCTGGATTCGCGATGGCCGCGACTGGCGCTTGCGCCTGATGACCGAAGAAGTGCCCATGCCCTGGGATTGGCCAGTGGAAGTGAATTATCACGAGGCCAAGGCGTTCTGCAATTGGAAGTGTGAGCAAACCGGGCAACCGTATCGCCTACCGACCGAGGACGAGTGGTATCGCCTATATGATGTGTCGGGCCTGGATGAAGTGCCGGCAGGGCAGCCCGCCGATGCAAATTTGCATTTACATCATTACGCTTCGGCTTGTCCGGTCACAACGTTCCGCCACGGCGACTTATACGATGTGGTGGGCAATGTGTGGCAGTGGACTGAAACGCCGATCTATCCTTTCGCCGGTTTCGAAGTGCATGCACTGTATGACGATTTCACTACGCCCACTTTTGATGCGCGGCACAATCTGTTCAAGGGCGGTTCTTGGATATCTTGCGGCAACGAGGCGCTGAAGAGCGCGCGCTACGCGTTTCGCCGACATTTCTTTCAGCATGCGGGCTTCCGCTACGTGGTGTCGGATGCGCCGGCCAACGTGCCGACTTCGCACTACGAAAGCGACAAGCTGTTATCGGAGTATGCCGAATTTCACTATGGCGACCTATATTACGGCGTGCCGAATTTCTCCCAAGCACTGGCGCAATTGGCAATCAAGGCCATGGGCGACAAACCGGCACACCAAGCGCTCGACCTAGGATGCGCTGCAGGGCGCGCCAGCTTCGAATTGGCGCGACATTTTGCGCACGTTACTGGGATCGACTTCTCTGCGCGCTTCATCAGTCTGGGCGCGCAGTTGGCGCAGCAAGGCGTGCTGCGTTACACCCTGGCGGACGAGGGTGAGTTGGTGGAATATAAAGAGCGTAAATTGACCGACATGGGCTTGGATGGCGTGCGCAACAAAGTGGCGTTCTTTCAGGGCGACGCTTGCAACCTCAAACCCAATATGAGCGGCTACGACCTGATCCTGGCCGCCAATCTGATTGATCGTTTATACAGCCCACGCAAATTCCTGGAAAGTGTGCACGAGCGTCTGAACTTGGGCGGTGTGCTCATGCTCACCTCGCCTTACACCTGGCTGGAAGAGCACACGCCGCGTACGGAATGGATCGGTGGTTTCAAAAAAGACGGCGAGCGCTTCACCACGCTGGATGGCCTGAAAGATATTCTCGGCACGCATTTTCGTCTGATCGATGGGCCGCAAGCCGTGCCCTTTGTCATTCGCGAAACGCGGCGTAAATTCCAACACACCCAGGCTGAAGTCACGCTATGGGAGCGCATCGCGTGACATTCAATTGGGATCTGCTGATCCCGCGTGATGGCACCGCGAGCGTCAAATGCGATGGCCGCGCTGCATATTTCGGTACGCCAGACGTATTACCGCTGTGGGTGGCGGATATGGATTTCGCTGTACCGGAAGTCGTGAGCCAAGCTTTGATTGAACGCGCCGCCCACCCGATTTACGGCTACAGTTTTTTCCCCGAAAGTTTATACACGGCGCTGATGGATTGGCTACAGCAGCGCTACGCTTGGCGCGTGGAGCGCGAGTGGATCGTGATGGTGCCGGGCGTGGTGCCCTCGCTGCATGCGGCGGTTCAGGCCTTCACGGCACCCGAACAGGGCGTGATTGTGCAGCCGCCGGTGTACTTTCCGTTTTTTTCTTCGGTGACAAGCAGCGCGCGGGAATTGGTGCTGAACCCACTGCGCCTGGAAGCGGGCCGTTATCAAATCGATTTCGAGCACTTGGAACAATGCGCTGCCAATGGCGCGCGCTTGCTGCTGCTGTGCTCGCCGCATAACCCAGTAGGGCGGGTGTGGTCGGCGCAAGAATTGCAAGAAATCCTGCGTATCGCGTGTCGCCACGACTTGGTGGTGCTGGCAGATGAAATCCACGCCGATCTGGTGTATCCCGAATACCACCACACCGTCTTGGGTGGACTGGCACAGGAGGGCGAGCGTATTGTCACCGCTATTGCGCCCAGCAAGACCTTTAACATTCCCGGGCTGGGTTTGTCCTGCTTGATCGTGCCGAACGCGGAAGATCGCGTCGCGCTGGTGCGCGTGTTTGAAGCGCTGCATGTGCAGCAATGCAACCCCTTTAGCAGCACCGCTTTCGAGGCCGCTTATCGCGGCGGCGCGGCTTGGCTCGATAGTCTGATGGTGTATTTGCAGGGCAACCGTGATTTCGTCGACGCCTACTTGCAAGCGCATTTGCCGCAGATTCAGTTGATTGCACCTGAGGGCACGTATTTGCTGTGGCTGGATTGCCGCGAGCTACATTTGGATGACCGACAACTACGCGATTTTTTTGTGCAGCAAGCCCGCGTTGGGATGAACCCTGGCACCGTTTTTGGTGCCAACGGCAGCGGTTTTATGCGCATGAACATCGGCGTGCCGCGCGCAATTTTGGCGGAAGCTTTGCAGCGTATTGAGCAGGCGCTGAGGGAGAGGCGGGCTTGAATGCTAACGCTAACTTATTGAGCGTTACCTAACGCTGCAACGGTCAGAGCGGAAACTCAGGGTTACTCACGAGAAACGTTGGAGCAGTAGCCCCCGACGAGAACGGGCCTGCCTACCACTTTTGCCTTTCAATGAAAGTGGGCTATAAATTAAAGTGTAGCGGCAATTACAACAAGCTAAGAAGGAGACGGACATGGCTACTTCTATGACTAAATTTCATATGCAAAAGGGCGATTCGCTCTTTATCGAAGGCACGTCGTTGATAATATTGTGCGCGTTAGTGATCGTTTCTGTTCTCATCGCATGGGCCATTGGTGGAAGTGAATATAAGGATAGTTTCTATGGCGATACCGCGATGGCTTTTGCCGGTATCGGCTTCATTGCAGGTGTGATTCTTGATTTCTGCGCCAAAAATTGCAGGCGTGGCAACTAGCGCACCAAATAAAACACCGCCACAAGGGCGGTGTTTTATTTGCGAGGGTGACGCCCGCGCCAAATGAATGGGGCGAGGCGGTAGTTTTCTACTTGCTGGCCGGCAACGCCTGGAGGTAAGCGGCCACAGCTTGCATGTCATTTTGCGTCAGATCATGCGCAATTTGTTTCATGATGCTGCCTTCTGGGCGCTCGTCGGTGCGCTGGAATACCTGCAACTGTTTCACCAAGTAATCGGCATGCTGATCGGCGAGTCGCGGGAAAGTTTCGTTGCCCTGTCCTTGTGCGCCATGACAAACCATGCAGGCGGGAATGTTCTTGTCCGCGATGCCTTTACCGAAAATTTCTTCGCCACGACTTGCGAGTTGTGCCTCGGCGGCAGCCTTGGCCACGGGAGTTTGCTTGCTGAAATAAGCAGCGAGTCCCTTGATTTGATCATCCGTCAGATGTCGGCTCAAGCCCCACATATATTCAAAGCCGGCTGGATCTAGCCGATTGTGGCTGCGGAAGCTCTCCATTTGCGCGATGAAGTATTTTTCCTGCTGCCCCGCCAAGGCAGGGAAATTCGGCGAAGTAGAGTTGCCATCTATGCCATGGCAGTTGGAGCACACTTGTTGCGCTGTGACTTTTGCCGGCACGGTTGGATCGTTGAGATTTCTCGATCGCTCCGTGTTGGCGCATCCGCCGATGGCGATTAAAGCTAAACCCATTGCTACGCTTGCTGTTGCTCGCATATTTATCTCCTCAATCATTTGTTCGGGCGTCTGGGTATCCACAAGCCCGTGCATCATTATTAATAAGCACCCCAGACGTAAAGGAAGAACGTATTGTTGTCGCTGGCGTTGCGCCCAAAACCGTCGTAGTTATCCTTGGCGCCATTGAAGCGGCTATAGGCGGTATATTGCGCGCCGACTCGGACATGTTGCTCGGGTGTCCAAAATGCTTCGTAGGTAAAGCCGCGAGTGGCGGGATTGCCGGATAAGTTGCCGCTGACGCGCGTTGAAGTTATATTTGTGCCCAAGGGGTCGGTCGAGGTGATTTGGCCATTGCTGTCAAAACCGGAGCTTTGATTTAGCGTGTTGATCGAGCCGGTGTGGTTGAAGAAGGATAGGCTGCCACCGTACTTTGCCTGATAAATATACGACACCTTCGTGCGAAATATATTGCTGGTATCGGAGGCATTGTAGGCCGCCACAGGGGTGGTACCGTCGGCAAGAAAATAAGGTGATGGATCACCATTCAGCGTGTTCGACGAATACTTTTGTTTTTGTTTCATATAAGACATCTGCACGGTCACCGCGTGTGGATCGAGCAGATACTGGTATTGCGTATCAATGCCCACGTTGCGAAAGCGTCCCAAGTTATTCGGGTCGGCCGTGTTGGAGCCGGCGTCGTAGACATGCGCGATCATGCCGGAAGTACCCACCATCAGATTATGCGGCCCCCACTCGTGAGACAGCGCCAAGCGCCAATACGGATTGTTGGAGCCTTGCAGACGAGTTTTGTCGGCACTGGCGACACCGGCGCTTAAGAAGGAAAGGCCGTGGTTGGCTGTCTGATAAAACCCTAACTCGGCATAAACCGTTTGGTTCCAGTATAGATACGCATTGAGGCCGGCAATATTGCCGCCAGAACCGAATCCGGGATAGGGCGCATTGCCATCGACGAATTGATAGCTGCTGGGGGAGGGCACCGGAACATACTGCATCCACGCCGCAGCCGAATTCCATGGGTCGGTAATGGAGGGGTTATTGTTGAGACTAAAGCCGAAGATCAGATCCCGATTGTCGCTGATGAAACGATCGGCATAGCGGACATCAATATTGTCTGCCTGCGTGTGGCCGTGGAACTTGCCATCCGTCGACTGACTGGCATAGTTATCGTAAGTGATCTGCGAAAAGGCGCCGATGTTGTCCGTGACCTTACCGGCGATGAAAAGGCTGCCGGAGGCAAACACCAGCGAGTTATTTTTTTGAAAATCGGCTGCCGGTTCGTCGCTCTTGGAAGTGTTTCTGACGTTAGAGTAGCTGGCCACGCCCATGACGGATAGCGGAATGGTGCGCTCACCCAGAGAGTAGCCCGTCAATTTGAAGAGCCGACCGTATGGCGTGAGTTCCGGAAATTGTCCGCCTGCGTGACAGCTGACACAGTTTTGCCCAGTCTGTCGTGCAAAGGCCGGTAGCGCATGCGCGGAACCTGGGAGTAGAGCCAGTAATGTTGTAGATAAGATGCCGATACTGCTGAACACCTTGCTAATGTTTATCAAAAAGTTCTGCCGAGCATGTGAGGGCATGTTGTTTTTCCAAGTTAATTGTAGGGTTAATTCTTTCGTCGAACTCAGTTTCACAATATCAGTATAGAAGCAAATTCAAGATATGGAGGTATTTTTAGTTAAATAAGTGGGTAATTGGGAATGCGTGACTACGGCCGGATTGATGTAGCCATTTTAGGGCGAAGTTTCTCGCATTAAACATGGCGCTATTTTTGTACAGCAAGTCCGCGTCGGTATGAGTCTTGACGCGCTATCTGGCATTCACGTGCGGCACGTTGCAGCCAATGGCGTGGCGGAAAAAAATCCCCCAAAAATAGTCAAATGGCATGTAGAATGGCGGGTCTATCTATACGTCATAAGGTTGGTCATGCCCTTATCCGAGCTTATCGCCGATACCGCCGCCGCTTTCAGCCAGAATCAGCGCATTCTAAACGTTATTTGGCCCAGCAACTGCGGTTTTGACGCGAGTCTTCTAGTTCCGCGAAAACTGACCGGCCAAGAAGCGCTCAGTAAGGACTACACCTACCAACTTGAACTGCAAAGCCACGATGCAAACCTGCCTGCAAAATTCTTACATGGATTACCGATTGGCCTAAAGATCTTGCTGGAAAACGGCGAAACCCGCGCGATCTGCGGCATCGTCAAGCGCGTGCGCAAGGGGCAATCGGATGGTGGCTTTACCCCGTTTTTAATCGAGATCGTTTCCGCCCTAGGTCTCACGTCCTACATCCGCGATTCTAGGGTCTTTCTTGGCAAGAGCGTCCCGGAAGTTTTGGTTCTGCTACTGAAAGAATTGCAAGCGCAGCATCCCGGCACCAAGGCTGCCCTCATCGTCGAAAACCAGCTCAGTAAAACTTACCCCGCGCGCAAGCTCATCACCATGTACCGGGAGACCGGTTATTCTTTTTTTGCACGCCTCGCTAGAGAATCCGGCATCAGCTACCGCTTCGAGCACGCCATCGAAAACGACATCCCCATCCACAAACTGATCCTCTGGGATGACGCCTACAGCCTGCCGATGATCGAACAAAACAATGGCGAAGTTCGTTTCCACCGAGCATCGGCCACCGAAGAAACCGACGCCATCGACCGCTGGGAAAGCGAACGCAGCACCCAGCCCGCCCGCACCACCCTGGCGAGTTGGAACTATCAACCGGCGGCCATCGATTACAGCTCGGAGGCCACCTGGATCAACATGGGCGACACCGCACCGCAGCTCGAAGACTACGACCCCCAGACCAGCCACTACGGCGACGAACAAGAACTCTCTGCGCACACCAAGCTGCGCCAGCAAGCGCACGATTTAAAAACTAAAACCTTCTTCGCCGCTGGCACACCGCGCCACTTATATCCGGGAGCGAACTTCACCCTGAGCGGCCACCCGGTACACGACCAGGACCTCAAAGAACAACGTCAGTTCGTCGTCCTAGCGCAAACGATCAGCGTGTGGAATAACCTCTCCGAAGACGCAGCCCAGAGCCAAGACGAGCGCAATCAGCCGCCCTACCGCAGTGAGCTCACCTTGGTGCGGCGCGGCATACCCATCGTGCCGGAATACAGCCATACCGAACACGCCAAGCCGCGCACCTGGGGCCCGCAAACCGCCATCGTCGTCGGCCCGCCTGACTCCGTAGTCCATACCAACGAGCATGGCGAAATTCGCATTCAGTTCGTTTGGCAAAGAGCGCAAAGCCACGATCTGGAGCGCACCGGCGGCAGCGCCAATTTCGACGACAAATCTAGCTTCTGGGTGCGCGTTGCCCATAACATCGCCGGCAATCAATGGGGCAGCCAATGGATCCCGCGTATTGGCCAAGAAGTCTTGGTAGATTTCATTGAGGGCGATATCGATCGACCAATCGTAATCAAGGTCTTGCATAACGCCCGACATGAAAACCCGCACTTCTCCGGCACCGGCTCGCTGCCCGCAAACAAAGCGCTATCCGGCACCAAGACCCAAGAGCACCACGGCCAAGGCTATAACGAACTGCTGTTCGATGACACGCAAAATGAACTGCGCACCAAGCTCAGCTCGGAGCATGCCAAGAGTCAGCTCAACATGGGCTACCTGATCCACCCCAGGACAGAAGGCAAAGGCGAACCGCGTGGCGAAGGCATCGAAGCCAGAACCGACGCCAGCTTAGTACTGCGCAGCGCCCAGGGCATACTCATCACCAGCGAAGTCAGATACAAGGCCACAGGCAAACAACTAGACCGGCAAGCCCTCACCTCCGCCATGAGCGCCGCCAAAGAGCTCGCCAAAATCTACGGCGATCTATCCAGCACACACCAAGCCGACAACACCGACCTGGATGAGCTTAAGAAACTGATCGACAAAATCGATGCCTGGGAAAAAGGCAGCAACACCGATAAATCAGGTACGGGCGGCGGCCAGCCCATCATCGCCATCAGCGCACCAAGCGGTATGGCCATAAGCAGCGGCGAGGAGATGGCGATCACCACCGGCACCCATCTCGACATCGTGACCCAGCAATCGACGCAGATCACATCCGGCAAAAACCTAGTCGCACGGGTCAAAGATCGTATCAGCCTGTTTGCGCATCAGCTCGGCATCAAGCTCATCGCGGCATCAGGCAAGGTCGAGGTGCAGGCGCACAGCGACAACATTGAAATGACTGCCGCCAAGAATATTCACGGCACCGCCTTGGAAGAGATCATCTGGAAGTGCAAGAAGTTCACCATCATTACCGATGGGGCGTCGTATGAGATTGGCGCTGGGGGGATTGTTTCCAAGACCAGCGGGACGCATGTACGGCATGCGGGGAAGCATGCGATGACGGGGCCGGCGGGTGTGAGTCTCAATTTACCAGCCCTACCCGTACCTATTACAAGAGAAAGTTACAGCCAGCGTATAAATTTTGCACACTTCATCGGATACAAGCCCGGTGAAAAAAGTATGCTGGATCAGGTTCCTTACGAAGTCCGCGATAAGCAAGGTAGGTTAGTTGCTGCTGGAGTAACAGACGACAAAGGAGTTACGCGGCGCATTGTCACGCAAGACAAGCAAGATCTTGTGTGTTTCCTAGGTGATGGCGACTGGCAGATTCTTGGTGAAAATCTTTCCAATCCACTTAAATAAATTGAGGCATATATGAATATTTCTGCCGCAAATAATGCGCAAGAAACCGGTGAAGAAACAAATCAAGTGCTCTTAGCACCTGGCGAGCCTGCGCTAAGCACGTCGGATAATGAAAAGGAATCCGCGCCCACCTTCACGAACGAGCGGGAACAAGAGCCAGAATTGGACGGCGTAGTCGACATAGAATTTCTCGACTTGACTCTGCAACCCATCGTCGATTTAAAGTACCGCTTCGAAATAGAAGGTCAACGCATATCAGGTAAAACGGATGCCAAGGGTCGCACTCAGCGTCTATTGGACATTCAAGTTGGAACACTCGTTGATGTATATGTATTCCGTGAACATCTGAAAGACTACAAGAAGGTAGGCACCATCTGCGGTACAGGGGGCGAGTGTGGGTTCTCCGTCGTTAGTCCAAAAGTGCGCTTTGCACTTGATACCGAACCGCATGAGGGTGAGCCTGGTAATGCAGAGGAAAATAATCCGCCTATCCCACCAGTATTAGGTAACGATGCGCAAGTAGCCAATTCTGCAGGTGCGCCGACTGGGGGTGAGGTAGCCAAGCCCGTGGGTGCAGCTATAGCAGCATCAGCGGTTACGACGGTAGCCACATCAGCGACAGTGCCAGAAGGATTGCCGCCAAGCAAACCACCAGTATCCGGAACATCAACACAAGCAAAACAAGAACCAAAAACAGAAAAAGGCCGGGACAGCAAGGGAAACCCGCAGGTAACCATATTGCCCGCAGCCGTGGATAGTTTCTTCAAGGCGGTGCTGCCGATGTATCACTTATGGACCTGGGCTAGAGACCGTTCAGCAAGCGCACAACCAGCCAAACAGAATCCAACCAATAAGTCTAAGGATGCGACAAAGGATTCCAAAGCAAGCGCCCAAACCACAAATTCGGCGTCAACCAGCAGCAAAGACAAATCCAAAACAGCTAGCCCCGCGGGGGCGCAGACCAAGCCGGGAGCGAACACAACGACCGCGCCGCATCAAGCAATAAATCCTGCAGCAAATCTAAGCCAAGCGAAAGGCGCGCCACTTAGCGCGAAGAATAAAGAGCACTTAGACGCGCTCGTCAACTATGCAGAAGCACAAGTGCTAATCGACTATAAAGAATACAAGGGCGGAAAGGTTACCGAAAAAATTCTCAACGCAGTGAATAGCCACCCTCCCGTTTTATCCCCAGCAAAATCGGCTGTAAAGCCCGGCGGTATGTGTTTTGCGTATGTCCGAGTGGCGTTGTTCCAGAGCCGATTTATAAATCTCACAGCAGGACAAGGTCAGGCAGTCCATGCTGGCTTGGATTTAGTAAAAGACAAATATAGCGATGTAACTGCCAGCTTACCGCAGGCTACGATTTTTTACCCGGGCGGTTTTAGCAATAAGCAACAAGAGAAAGTGGCGGCGATAGAAGCGGAGCGAAAAGGTATCGAAGCAAGAGCCATCAAAGAAAAGTGGAAGTCTGCCAGAACAAAAGAAGCAATAGCCAAGCTTGAGGCACCTCCTAAACCGGAGGGTGGTGAACTGACGCAACCCGACCTGATGTATACCCTGCCGGGCGACATTATCGTTTACAAACAAGTTGTGCCATATCTATACAACGCCGATGGGCATATTGATATACGGACTTATCATGGATTTGTGAGTGATTTTGTGTGGAGGCTTTTGCCTAAGTTGGGTGGGGTCAAATCAGGCGGCAAGCAGTATGCGGTAATTGGTGTGTATCGAAAAGTTAGTGATGAGATGGCGATGGTTAGGGTGAAAGCTTTTTTGAAAATTGTCAGAGAGTATGAAACGAACGGATTCAGCGAAGCAGATGTTTACTTCGCGCTACCGGATGTGAAAAATCCTACGACCCGCAAGCCCTTGAAGCGAATGTTCACATCGACAAATACGCATCCATTTAGCGTTGATTCGCCGGTGCAATATGAGACGAGTGATTATTATGATAATGAAAACACATCTGCGGGTGCCTATCAGATTAAACTAGGGACGTGGAAAGATGTCATTCGCGATATGGGCTGGCCAAAGAAATTTGATATAGATATGCAAACACGAATAGCTATTCATAGGTTGCAATATCGAAATGATAAGGGAAGGCCTTTGCATAAGACTGCGCTAGGATATTTAATGCAAGGGGATATCGAAAGAGCTGTATCTGAAACAAATCTATCTGACGAATGGTCCTGGCTACCAGGCGGCAAGGAGAAAAACGTTAAAATATCCATGCCGGAGCTGAAGGCTAAGTTTTCGGCATATGTTGAGGCGATGATCAAATGATTCGACGTGTGCTGTTTTTTGTTTCTATTCTACTAACAACTCTTGCTGCACATGCTGCACCTTTAACGCCAATTGATTTGGCCGAGGCGAGGAGTCTGGTAGAGCAATTCCAGGCGGTGCCCGCGGAACATATGTTCTGCTCTGCAAGAAGCGAAAGGGGGTTCCGTTGGGAGCGCGGCGGTGATTCTGAACGAGTGCTTCCTGAGTTGTCGCGTTATTTTAGTAGCGAGATGCAGCGACTATTTGCATGGGCACTTTGTGATATACCTAAGCTGCCAGAGCCGACAATGGCGGAGAGATCATTTAATTGGGACTTCCGATACGGTTTGTCTGAGACAGAATCGACTTCTCAGCCTAGTCGTGCTGAAAATGTCAAAATACTTACACCTCACGGACAAAAAGATTCGAAAATTATTGTGAGAGTGCTTTTTAATTTCTACCTCACCGAGAATACATCTTTGCAGACGACCTATACTTTGATCAAAGAGAACGGCCAATGGAAAATCGACGATATCGCGCTCAAGGGATACCAAACTGAGGAGGAAGAAATTCTTCCTGGAAGCAAAAGCCTTAAAACAGAACTCCAAGCCGCCTATAAGCGCGCCGAGGCCAAATGTTGGCGGGAACCGGCATGTAAGGCAAAGCTCGGAAAATAACGTCTTGAAGATCCAATTTCAGCGCAATCATCACATGAATTCTTCCCGTCTATATCTTGTCCGCTATTTGGCTTTGTTTGTAGGGCTGTCTCTGTTGCTGGTATATGTAAGTGTAGTCAGCCAAGCAACGACACCAGTGCCAAACGTTACTCCCGTCAGTGATTTATGGAGGGTGCAAAAAAAAGGCGAGAATATAGTTGTGGTAAATCCAGGTCTAAAAAAGTCGAAGTATGTATTTTCGGATTTGGATACAGAGGATGAGGTGAACCACTATGATGTTTTATCTTTGGTTGGTTCGATACTGTCCGTCAACGTCGAGTCACATTGGGAGGGCGGAGCGCATCCGGGGCATCTTGCGCGAATATCAACTGTCAATCTGGATCAGGATAATGCGCCAGCTTTAATGACGGATATATTCCCAGAAGATCAGATTGTGTCCGCGTTGCTAAAAGATAAGGTCATTAAAAGAGCGCTAGGAAATAAGAAGCCACGTAATCTCGCAGAGCTGATAGAAATGGCAGATGGTGGATGTGAAATCAGCTTCCTTTCGCTCAATGATTCCTTCGCCTTTCATCATATCAAAGGTAACAACGTGGCCATTCGGGTTGGATTGCCGCATGGTTGTGAGGCGATGCGGGGTAACTATACGGAACTCGGAATTTATTTGCCTATTCCTGTTCACTTGAAGGGCTTGCTTGATCAGGCGAGCAGGCGAGGCACCTTGATGAAGAAGTAGTATGGCTCTGTGTTAAGAGTCAAATCATTTAATCTTGATAGCAGCACATTATTTTTAGGCCTCCAGACTTGGTTTATTAAAATCGACCCAATTCCCTTATGAAAAAATCATTTAAAGTTATCTTGGTAGTGTTTGCCGCTATTGGCATTGCGGCAGTCGGCCTTGTGGCGTACGCCGTTTACCATGAGCGCGCTCGCGACACCGTGTCAGCAAACCAGTTCGTTGAGCATTATGCGGACATTCCCGCTTTTCTGAAGGCTAATTACGGGGTTTATAACGTAAAGCACAAAGGCTATCGGCCCTATGAAACTGGCGACGAAAGCGAAATTCAGTACTACTTGAATACTTGCCTAAACGAAGCTGTCAGCATCAAGGGTGTCAAGCATCGTCTTTTCGCCATGTGCAGTACGCCTGTATCAGGTGTTGGTGATTCACACGCTACCGCAGGTGTAATAGATTTTTTTGTGCTGCGATCCGAGAAGCAAGGATTAACGCCAGTTGCGCAATCGCGTGCGTATGAAAGCGGAAGCCATGGCTTCCCTGGCACAGTTCGGATAATGCGGCTAGGGCGCGATTTTTATGGCTTCGTGGTTGAGTCAGGTGGGACATGGCAAGGGGAAACCATATCCCATCGAACTGTACTTGTGGCAAGCGGGGATGCGGTTAAGGTTGCTGCCGTTTTACCCGCCGGATATGACTATGGTGGCGGCATGCCAGAAGATTGCGATCCTAAATCCGAGCCATGCCGTGAACTCACTCAGGTTGAATATAGTCTCTCTGTAGATAACTCTATGCCCAGCGCAGCCACTTATCCTTTGCGCGTAGTTGCGAATGGTATTGTGAATGGTAAAGAGATGCAGGGAGATTGGATTATTCGGTTTGACGTAAAACTTTGGCGTTACAACATTCCTGAAACCCTTGAAAAATTTCAACCTTGAGATGGGGATTGTCCCGTGTTCTATTTTCCCGTCACTGAAGCGGATGGCTCTTTTGTTGTTCATTATTGTCCCGCTAGCGGCGTGGATAATCGTAAAGCCAATTCGGGTGATTGCGCCGCAGCTGGTGGGTGTGTCATGTTTTGGCGAGATGGTGTGCGTGGACGACGCATCGCAAATTCAAACTGCAGAAATCTTATATTCAGATGCGCTGACCTTCGTGTCCAGCTCGATTTCCTCAGTCGACGCGGCTCCAAGGATTATTTTTTGCGCAACTGAGACCTGTGCGCAGTCGTTTGGTTTAGGCGCTCGCTCGGCAGTTACCATTGGCGCATTTGGTACCGTCATTGGGCCACGGGCTTGGCGGCCGTACTATGTGCGTCACGAGATGATCCATTACCTTCAGGGCGAGCGCTTAGGTGTGCTGCGACTTCTCTTCAAACCATCGTGGTTTGTCGAAGGTATGGCATACTCGCTGAGCCAGGATCCTCGCGCGCGATTGGCGGAACCATTCGAAGGATATAGAAGGGAATTTCTCTCATGGTATGCGTCAATCGACAAGCAACGCCTTTGGGTGGAAGCGCGGAAACTTTGAATTCATTTCCTCTTTTTTTCGCGTAGCCACAAGCTATCGCAATACCGGAGACTCTCCACGTTGTGCACTCCGGCGACCGATTGCTTCACGCATTGGATGCCATGAAAGCCATACTTATTAACAACTGGCAGATTAAGGTGTTCTTCATTGTGATATGGGCGCTGATGGCCTTTCTTGGCTATTCGGATACTGCCGATTACACCCACGATCCAAGCCCACCATGGTTGTTTTATTCCACGCTTCCGGCATTACTGGTTTGCTTTGCCTGGGCGAATCAAGGTGAGATTTTAAAAAGGGGTTTTACCGGGATTGAGAAATATGTGCGATGGGCAATAAATGTTATCGGTGATGCGCTTGTTTTCGGCCTTAGCTTGCTCGTGCCGCTTTTTTTATTCGCAATGTTCTTTCCCCTTGGTACACCCTATTCTCGGAGAAGCATCAATACCGCATTAGTTTTGGAGGCATCCCCGCTTCGCGAATCAATTACACTCGCGGCGGATAAGTCGGGAACGCTCGTCGGTGCTGGCAAAGGAGTGCGTGTACCTGCTCTCGGCCACCTAATCGATTTTGGCTATATTAGCGACGATGGCGTAATTATTTTGCACAGTAAGAAAACCGAGTCGACACTCTTGCTGATATCGAAGATGGAGAATGGAAAAACGCTTTGGCAATGCCATGGTTATCCAGAGAAGGCTTTTTGGATATCGTGCCGAGGAGCAAACCAACAATGGGAACGGGTGGAACTCTTCGATAAATCTAGTGAAGAGAAACCAATAGGTCTAAGCTCGGAAAAGAAATAAGCGCTGCCTAAACATCATCCCGCCATAAGCGCAGCCACCCCGCATGCCCCAATCTCCGCAGCGTCTCCATATTCCTCTCATAAATATCCGCCGCATCCGGAAAGGCCGCTACGGCGCGCTCGATGCTCGATTCGCGCAGTAGGTGCAAGGTGGGATAGGGCGCGCGGTTGGTGTAGTTCTCGATGTCGTCCGGCTCGGCATTGCCGAATTGGTATTGCGGGTGGAAGCTGGCGAGTTGGAATTCTGCGGCGTAGCCGAGTTTGGATATGCGGGCTGCGGCGGTGGGGAGGAAGAAGCTGTATTCGAGAAAATCCGTTAGCACATAGGGGTGGATCAGCAGCGTGGTTTCGCAGTCGTTGGGGTCTGCGGCGTGTAGGGCGTGTAGTTCGCGCGTCAGGTCTTCGATGAGATCGGCTGTTGTTTCTGCGGGGCTCACGTAATAGCGAATGCGCTGATGTACGTGCACAGCTTTGGCGAAGGGGCAGAGGTTTAGGCCGATGACGGCTTTCTCTAACCAGGTGCGCGTCGCGGCGACGAAAGTTTCCGTCGTGGCGGGCGCACCTGGGTGATTCATTTCTGATTCAATACCGTGATCAATGCCTGTAGATTTTCGGCCACGCGCAGGCCGAGGCTGGTCAGGTAGCCGCCGTCGCTAAGCGAGATCAGTCCCTTATCGAATAGGCGTTGCGTTGCGGCGATGACGCTGGGTTCTGCTGTTGCGTGCACCTTGATGCCTTCGCCTAGAGTAGATAGGTCATAACGGGCGAGGATTTCCAGTTCTGCTACGAGGTCGGGGGTGAAGATCATGTTGGCTCCTGGAAAGTTATCGATTGAATGTTATTAATCTTTGTGCATCGTTCAAGATGTTTCGACGTCATTCCGGCTTTCGCCGGAATGACGCCATTGGTAAATCAGCGGGTATCGCCAGCTTTCGCAATTCTCAATTAGAGGCTGCTGATTTCAAAAAACAGCCCGCCTTTGAATATTACTCCGCCCTTCATTTGTTTGCCTGAAAAAAGCGATTGCATCGCCACCATGTAGTTTTTCAATTGGGCGCGATGTGGCTGGGCGGCTTGTGCAAGCTCGGCTGCGCTGGCGCTTTCCGTGCTCTTGTAATCCAACACCCAGATTTCTTGTTCGAATTCCACTAGGCGGTCGATGCGCAGCAAGTCGCCGTTGGCGGTGAGGTAGGGTAGCTCGTTCCAGGCGCGGCGATAGTGCGTGGGGTCGAAGAAGCGCGCCAACTGCGGCGCGTTGAGGATGGCTTGGGCTTCGCGCCATAGCGTATCGAAAGATTGGGGAGTGATGCCCCATTCTTGTTGCAAGAGCACTTTGTCTTTGGCGGGGGCGGGTGGGGCGAGCTGTTCTAGCAGGCGGTGCAGTAGCGTGCCGTGGCGCATGGCGGGGGTTTCGAAGATTTGGCTGCGCTGGCCGCAGGCGATAGCTACGGGTAGTTCGATGCTTGGCGCGGCGGGTGTGATGTCATGTTGCGCAGTTGCATCGACTGGCGCGCTGTCGGGTGGGGTGAGGTCGTCGCCGACCGCAATGATATTGGAGAGGCGCGCATACCAATTACTGTCTTGTTCTTTACTCGTCCCCGATCCGCTGACGATCAGGTATTGCTGGGCGCGTGTCATGGCGACGTAGAGCAGGTTCAGCTCCTCGCGCTCCAATAGTTGCGCTTCGCGCGCGAAGTGATCGTTGCGTGCTTGGCCGCGTTCTTCTTTGGTACTGGTGAAGGAGAAGTGGTTTGGCGCATCTGCGCCGGGCGGCCAATCGACCAGGGTGCTGTAAAAATCGCGCGCAGGCGGCGAGGCGTTGGCGTTCAACAGCCAGACGATGGGGCGTTCCAGGCCTTTCGCGCCATGCACGGTGTAGATGTGCACGGCGTTTTCGGCATCGGCGGCCTGACCTTCGTCCGGCGCTTCGTCGTCGCTGGCGCGGCGCATGAGGTTGAGCGCGTCGATGAATTTCGGCAGGCTGGGATAGCGCCCGCCTTCTAGCGTCAGCGAGAGTTCGAGAAAGCGCAGCAGATTGGCCTGCACCGCATCGGCCATCACCGCCGGCACGGCGCGCTGGTAACGCGCCAGCACATCGCCTTCGTGATAAATGCGATCGAGCAAATCGTGTACCGGCAGATAGTCCGTGTGGCGGCGCCAGGTGTCGAGCAGCCGATGTGCGCGCTGCAAGGCGGTACTGGCACTGCCTTGTTCGACTAGGCGCGATAACCGTCGCCACCAACTCTCAGGCGCTTCAGGATTGTCGTTTGCGGCGAGGGCTAACAAATCTTCATCGCTGGCGTCGAATAGCGGCGAACGCAACACATGCGCTAATTTCAAATCGGCGCAGGTCAGCACTAAAAATTCCAGTAGCGTGCACAGATCGCGCGCTTCCAGTGTCTCCAACAGCCCGCCACGGCGCGAGCTGAGGAAAGGAATACCGGCCTGCTTCAGCGCATCTTCATACACGCGCAAATGGGTGCGGGCGCGCGTCAGCAGCATGATGTCGCGGTATTCGGCGCGGCGGCGCGTGCCATGATCGAAGATCGCCCAGTGGCCGACGATGGCCTGGATGCCGGAGGCGATGCGTTCGGCTTCGCGCTGGTGGCTGGTCTCGCCGGCCTCGGCCAGCGGGGTGTTGAGCGGATTGCGTAGGGCGCTCGTCGTGGCCTCAAATGTATCTGGCTTGGCGGCCAACGGCAGGAGCCAGACTTGCCCCGGTAGGTGCTCTTGCCGCGCTTGGTGTGGCTGGAAGTGCGTGAACAAGGGTGCAGCCGCAAATACTTGGTTCACTGTATCGAGCACCGGCTGCGCATTGCGATAGGACATGTGCTGGGTGAGGTGCGTCGCGTTGAAATGTGTTTCGAGATAAGTGCGGGCCAGCTCGAACAGGCGCGCATCCGCGCCGCGAAAACGGTAGATGGATTGCTTGGGGTCACCGACGACGAAAATGCACGGCGTGCGCCCGGCGCCGACTGCGGCGTCGAACCAGCTCTTGAGGATTTGCCATTGCAGCGGATTGGTGTCCTGAAATTCGTCGAGCAAGATGTGGCGGTAGCGCGCATCCAGTTTGTATTGCATATAGGCAGCGTGGTCGCTGTCAATGAGCAGACTGCGGGCGCGGTATTCGATATCGGTAAAGTCGAGTGCGCCGCGTGCGTCTTTGAGATCTTGGTAGTGTTGCAGTAGGGCTTGACCGCAAATGAGGACGTCGCGATTGAAGCGCAAGGCAGTTTGTTCGGTGCGTTGGGTCTTGGCTTCGTCCAGGCGCTGCACAATGCGTTGGTGCAGGTGCAGGAATTTTTCGGCATTTTCGTCGCCGAGGTTTTTGCTTAAGGCCTTGGTGGGAGCGCGCGAGCGCGGTGCGCCATCTGCTTTAAAAAAAACCGGGATTAGGTGTGCGAAGCGTTGTTCTAGGTCAGGATTTTCGAGTGCGGCATAAATTCGCAACGCATATTGGGGATCCTTTTGCGTGTCGCGTTGCGCTAGTAGGTCGGCGCATTTTTGCAATGCCGCCAGGAATATTTCATCCGCGAACAAGGGTTCTAATATCGTTTGGTCTAAGGTGATATCCAATTCATCGCCGAGTTGTTCCAGCGCATAGGCAATCGAATCGTTTTGTCCTTGGGTATAAGACCACCATTCTGCGCGATGCAGAATAAAGCGCTGCAACAGCGTGCGTGTATTGCTTAGGCCATAGTCGCTAAACAAATGACTTAGGCTATGCGCGGCGTCCGAGTCCGGGGCGTCGAGCAATTGTTCGGCCAGGGCTTGCCAAGCTTCTTCAATTAAGGGCGAGGTGTGCTCGAGCAGGGTTACGCCGCCGGCCGCGACTGATTGCAGTGGCGCGCGCTGCAATAAATCCAGGAACCAGCCGTGGAAGGTGTTGATGGTGACGCCAGGCCGGCTGTGCAGGGCTTGCTCGTACAGGCGCCGCGCTTGCGGCAGTCCGTGCGCAATTTCGTCTTCGCTCAAGGCGCGCTGGCGCAGGAAGTCGCGCACTTGGTCTTCCGGCGCGGTGGCCAAGAGCCGTAGCCAATCGTTGAGCCGCGCCTGCATTTCCTGCGCCGCCTTGCGCGTGAAGGTGATGGCGAGAATTTCCGAAGGTGCGCTGCCGGCCAGCAGCAGGCGCACGATGCGTGATACCAGAAGCCAGGTTTTGCCACTGCCGGCGCAGGCTTCGACCACCACGCTGCGGGTGGGGTCGAGTGCAGTCTGTACTAACGGGTCAATGGGGGGGCGCAAGCTCATTGGAAAAGACCTAGCAGCAACCTAGACGCGGGTTTTCGATTCATGTTAGGGTTCCCCTGCTTGTCCCAAAAACGAATCAGGAGGAATCCAATGAATACAGACAGCATTACACAAGACGATAAAACCATGGCTTTGCTCGCGCACTTGGGCGGAATTTTTTTCGGCTTTATTCCGTCATTGGTTATTTGGTTGATCAAAAAGGATGGCTCGCCTTTTGTCGCCGACCAGGCTAAGGAAGCATTAAATTTCCAGATCACCATGGTGTTCGGATTTATTCTTTCTTTCATTTTAATTTTTATCGTCATCGGTATTTTCTTGATCTGGGCGCTGGCCATTACCAATTTGGTGCTGTGCATCGTGGCCGGCATCAAGGCAAACTCCGGTGAGGAATACCGCTACCCATTCGCCATCCGGCTCATTAAGTAACTCCTGCGGCATAGGCCTTCCATTTCGCACACGGCACACGCGGCTTCCGCGCCGTGTGCCGGAAGGCCGGCCCCAGCATGCAGCTCCTCAAATAAAATCTGCAAGCGCGTTGCGACTTGCTGCGCCAAATCCTGAATATCCTCTTCTGGTTTGACTAAGCTTACCTGTTCCCGATCAAAACTAAGATAGCCCGCTTCCGTGGCCAACTCCCCCGCCAGTAGCGCATACACCGGCAACTGCACGTCTTCGCCAGCTTGCTTGAGTTGCTTGGTCAGGACGGCCTTGCTTTTCATTTTGTAGTCCAGTACCGCAAGTCCGGTCGGCCCGGTGTCGAGCCGATCCAGACGGCCTTTTAGCGTGATCTGAGCACCGTTGGCGAGGGCATAGGACACGCGCGCTGTTTGCTCCCCAGCGTGCCAGTTCCAGCGCTGTTCTTCGCGCTCGGTTTGCCATTGCAGGTAGCCCGGGATCAATTTTTCCCATTGGGTCAGCCAGGCGCGACTTAAATAATTGTTGCGCAACAGCGGTGCGAAGATGTGCTGGCTAATGTTGCGTAAGCTGGCATCGAGCTGCGCAGTATCGTCGCTGCCGAACAGCGGATGGCGACGATGGAATTGATGCAGGATTTCGTGCACCAGGGTGCCGAAGTCGCGCTTCTCCAGGGCGAGCTGGACTTCTTCCAGTTCGTTCAGGTGCAACACATGGCGTGCGAAATATTGATACGGGCAGTTCATCAGGCTGGCGTAGCCGCTGGCGGAAATTTCTGGCGGTACAGCGTTCGCGGCTAAGTGCGGTGCCGGCATGGGGTGCGGTGTGCTGGGTTCTGTTGGCTGTTGCGCTGCCAGTAGCGGGCTTAAGCGCGTGTCAGACAGGCCGGTGCCGTAGGCTTGTTCGTGACAGGTGGCGAGTAGCGCGAACAGCGGGCTGAGCTGATTGGGCTCGCCTTGCTGGAATGCTTGCCAGGTCACGAGCAGGTGCGTGCCGCGCGCCAGTAGTCCGGCTAGATCGCGTTGTTCGGCTTGTTGGCTGTCTTGCCAAGTTGGCAGGTGCAGGCTGGCGCGCACTGCTTGATTGAAGAACACGCTGGCCGGTGGCGGGGCAGGCAAGTGCGCACTATCGCTGCCAAGTAACAACACCGCATCAAAGCTGCGCAAGCGCGTGGCGACTAGGTGCGTGAATAGCACGGGGCTATCGATGCCGGTGTCGAGAAAAGTCGCATTTTCAAAACGCTGGTTCAACCAATGGCGCCACTCGGTGAAGCGGAAGGTTTCGTTGGCATGCGCTAATTCGTTGCTGGCTTGTTCCAGCATTTCCAACATTTGACCGCCAGCCAAGTCGCGCGCGAGCGGCACCAGGATGCCGAGTTGCGATAGCGTGTCGGTGAGCAATTGCAGCCAGGCGCGCAAGGGTTGGGCGCGCCGCGTCTGCCAGCCGACGCGCACTTTATCTAGCGCTTGCAACAACATCAGGCAATCGCTTTGTTGCTGGCTGCGCGCTAAGTCTAAGTAGTGATCGAGGCGTGCTACCACATCGTATTCGCGGATCAATAGCTCTAGGCTGGTCACGGCATCGCGTCGCTGCTCACGTTCGATGTGGCTGAACACCAGGGGAGATTTGAGAAAATCCAACAGATCTTGGTAATAGAAATCGTCGGCGATCAAATCTAGCCAGCGCATGATGAGGGAGCTGGCGGCAGTGGTGGAAAAAGTCCAGCCGGTTTCGTCGCGCACCAGAATTTGCTCGCGTTCCAACAAGGCGCGTACGCGGCGGGCGGCAAGGCGGTCTTGTGCGACGATGGCAATGTCGCGCTGCCCGGCCACGAGCCACAGGCGAATCTGCATCACTGCGGCGCGCGCCTCTTCTTCCAAGGATTGCGCAGCGAATAGCGCGAGCTTATTAATCATCGGACTTGTCGGCAGGGTTGCACGCAAGGTCGCAGCACGTTCAAACAAGGGCGCTTGCTCGGGCGACTGAGCCATGCCCCACGCCGCATGCAACAGCACGCCACTAGCCGAAGTATCTTCTGTGGTCAGCGTGTCCGCAGTGAATAAGACCACGGGTTGGCGCTGGCTATAGCGATTAAAAAATTCCATCTCAACCAGCGCTAGATCGGCCAAGCCCACGGTATACAGCGGCGCATTCGCCTGTTGCGCGAGTTGACTCAGCTGTAAAACATAGGCGCTGCTGGCATCCAGGCGCTGTCCCAGGTCATGACGCAGCGCATGCCATAGTTCGTAGACCATGCGCGCCTCGAATTGCAGCGCCACACCGCTGGTGTTTGCTGCGTAGGCTTGAGCCAGTTGCTGCACGAAATCGTCGTAGGATTCCGGTAATCGGACTTGGTTGAGCGTGAGTTCATCGAATAGCTTGAGCAGTTCACCGGTGAGCGGCCACAGCAGGCTGGTTTCAAACCATTTGCGTGCGCGTAGTGCGGCGTAAAGCAAACTCTGGCGCACGCTGTCGGGTACAGTCGATTGTTGCAGGTGAGACTGTTGCGCCAATTGTGGGAGCGTGGTGATGTTGGGTAGCAGCAGCGCGGGCAACCTCGCCGCTTGCCCCAGGGCGCGCGCCATAGCGGGCGCGGCGTGCAGGTTGGGAACCAGAAGCGTACAGGCGCTTAAATCCGGTAGGCGTAATTGTTCAGCCGCGACAATCGCTGCGGCTGCGCCAGACAGTAACTCGGTTTCGGGAAAACGGCGCGTTGTCGCGGAGGAGTCCACGCCGGGTTTGCGGTTAGCGTTCTAACAACGCAAGTTTGTCGGTCTTCTTGGCCCATTCGTCCGCATCTGGCGGCGCGGCCTTGCGTGCAATGATGGGTTTCCAGAGCGGGGACAGCTCGGCATTGAGGGCGATGAAGCTGCGTTGATTCTCCGGCACGTCGTCTTCGGCAAAGATCGCCTCGACCGGGCATTCCGCCACGCATAAGGTGCAATCGATGCACTCTTCCGGGTCAATTGTCAGGAAATTCGGGCCTTCGCGAAAACAATCGACCGGGCACACATCCACGCAATCGGTGTATTTGCACTTGATACAGGATTCGGTAACAACGTAGGTCATGCTGGAACTTTCTTAAGGTTTTCTAGGGATTTCTGTCGAAGAATGGATGGTGCAATTTTATCCTTGGGCGCGCGCGAACAAAAGCGCTAATCTTTTCCCTTAGGATAGCGCTTCCCATTCCTTAAAAATTTGGTTAGGATAGAATTTCTTATCTTAGCAATAAACAAAATCCTTTTTTATTTCAACTTCATGCCGCCTTTTCCGGCGGACTAGACGCCCGAGGAACCCCATGAGCGAACATATTCACTACGTCACCGACGATTCGTTTGATCAAGAAGTGTTGCAATCCACGATGCCGGTGTTGGTCGATTATTGGGCAGATTGGTGCGGCCCGTGCAAGATGATTGCGCCGATCCTGGATGAAGTGGCACAGGAATACGCCGGACGTATCAAGGTGGCCAAGCTCAATATAGATGAAAATCAGCAAACCCCGCCCAAGTTCGGTATTCGCGGCATTCCGACCCTGATGATTTTTAAGAATGGCAATGTCGAAGCGACCAAAGTCGGCGCCCTGTCCAAATCCCAATTGACGGCATTTATTGACAGCAACGTTTGAACTCGATAGGCTAGCCGCTAAAGTTTTCCGAACCAGCGCCCGATAACTTTATCAAACGGGCGTTTGTTCCAGATCCAGGCAGTTCGCTTGGTTCCCGCTCCATATATCCCCAATCTTTACCTTACTCACACACCAAATCGATAGGTCTATGCGTTTATCCGATCTTAAACATCAGCACGTGCAAGAGCTCGTGGACATGGCGGTCACTCATGAAATCGAGGGCGCTAGCCGCCTGCGAAAACAAGACCTTATCTTCGCGTTACTGAAAAACCAAGCGCGTAAGGGCGAAAGCATTTACGGCGATGGTACGCTGGAGGTCTTGCAAGACGGCTTTGGCTTTCTGCGTTCTCCAGACACCTCTTATCTGGCCGGCCCTGACGATATCTATGTCTCGCCCTCGCAGATCCGGCGTTTCAATCTGCATACCGGCGACACCATCGAGGGCGAGATTCGCACCCCGAAAGACGGCGAACGTTATTTTGCGCTGGTCAAAGTTGATACGGTCAACGGTGAACCACCCGAGAACTCCAAAAACAAAATTCTGTTTGAAAACCTCACGCCGCTATTTCCGACTAAGCCGCTCAAGTTGGAGCGGGATATTTCCAGCGAAGAAAATATTACCGGACGCGTGATTGACATGATTGCCCCGATCGGCAAAGGCCAGCGCGGATTGCTGGTGGCCTCGCCCAAGTCGGGTAAGACCGTGATGCTGCAGCATATTGCGCACGCTATCACTGCCAATCACCCAGACGTAACCATGATCGTGCTATTGATCGACGAACGTCCGGAAGAAGTGACGGAAATGACGCGCACCGTACGCGGCGAAGTGGTGGCCTCGACTTTTGACGAGCCCGCTACGCGTCATGTGCAAGTCGCGGAAATGGTGTTGGAAAAAGCCAAACGCCTGGTCGAGCATAAAAAAGATGTGGTGATTCTGTTGGATTCCATTACCCGTTTGGCGCGCGCCTACAACACCGTCGTGCCGGCATCCGGCAAGGTGCTGACCGGCGGCGTGGATGCCAATGCCTTGCAGCGGCCCAAGCGTTTCTTTGGTGCGGCGCGTAATATCGAAGAAGGTGGCTCGCTGACCATTATCGCTACCGCCCTGGTGGATACCGGTTCGCGCATGGACGACGTGATTTACGAAGAGTTTAAGGGTACCGGTAACATGGAGATCCATCTGGATCGCAAGATGGCCGAGAAGCGCCTGTATCCGGCGATCAATGTGAATCGTTCCGGCACGCGGCGTGAAGAGTTGTTGATCAAGCCAGATGTGCTGCAAAAAATCTGGATACTGCGCAAAGTGCTGTATCCGATGGACGATTTGGAAGCCATGGAGTTTTTGCACGATAAGTTGCGTGCAACCAAGAATAACAACGAGTTTTTCGATTCCATGCGCAGAGGCTAAGGCGTCTTGCCAAGACGCGCTATTGTAGGCATAATAGCGCCCTTTCTCTCCGGACTTGGTCTGGAAAAACCTTTTTAAGGATACCGCGATGAAGCCAGAAGTTCATCCAACTTACGCAGAAATATCAGTTACTTGCAGCTGCGGTAACAAATTCAAGACGGGCTCCACGATGAGCCGCGATTTGAACATTGAAGTCTGTTCGCAATGTCATCCGTTCTACACCGGTAAGCAAAAGGTGTTGGACACCGCTGGCCGCGTCGAGAAGTTCCGTCAGAAATACGCCAAGAAATAAGTAAAGAACTCTTCGGGGTTTTTGCCAGAAAAGGCGGCGCAATGCCGCCTTTTTTGTTTTGTGCGTGAAGCTTGTAGGGGCGGCGCTTTGCCCTTATCATGGAACTCTAATTTTTAGGTCATATCTACCGCGAAATCACGTGGTTTTCTCATTCTTTAAACGCAGGGGCGATGACGAGCCCCAAACCATGACGCCACCGCGACCAGTGGTGCCCAAACCCGCGCCTGGCGTCGTTGCTTCTGCGGCGAGCGCTGCGCCGGCGGCTACACTAGCGCCAGAAATGCCCGAAGTCGATTTTGATGACTTGTCTTACGATCATTCCATCGATACCGCCGAGTCGCATTCTGCGGTAGAAGAAGCAGCAATCCTCTATGCCAATGAGCGCGTGAGTGAAGCGGTTGCCACCTTGTTGGGCTTCATTAAGGAAAATCACGACGCGCGTGACTTGCATCCGTGGATGTTATTGTTCGATCTATATCAAGTGCAGAACATGAAGCAGCCGTTCGATGAATTGTCGATGGACTTCGTCGTGCGTTTCGAGCGCTCAGCTCCCGTGTGGGAAGGTCCGCGCCAAGCCGCGCCGGCAGCAAATCCCGTACCCAAGCGCAGCATGGCGAGCGGCGTGCAGCTCAAAGGCCAGATCGGCGTAGAGCAGGTGCAAGAATTCACTCGTATGATCAGCTTGGCGGAATCAGAAAGTGGTGTAAAGCTGGATGTCTTGCACGCGACTGGAATTGCTGTTGAGCAATCAGCGCAGTTTGCTCAGATATTGCATGACATTCGTCGTGCCGAGCGGCGTATTGTGATTACCGGCGCAAGTGAGTTTGCGCAGATTATTAAAGGACTAATCACTGCGGGCGCGCAGCAGGAAAAATCCTACTGGGCGCTATTGTTCGAGTTGTATCAGTTAAGTGGTCAAGAAAGTGTGTTTGAGGATGCCGCGATTGACTATGCGGTGACATTCGAACTGTCGCCACCTTCTTGGGAAGCGCTGCCTGAATCGGTGCAAACCACGGCTGAGAGTGAGCCGGAGACGCCTGCTGCGACCGAGGAAACGGAATTTTTCTGTATCGAGGGTGTGCTCGCGAGCGGCACCGATTACAAATTGCGCGACCTCGAACGCCATGCAGATGCGCGCACGCAGGTGCAGATCGATATGACCGCAACAACGCGCGTTGATTTCGTCACGGTTGGCGCTTTCATCAATACCCTCATCGGCCTGAATCAAAAGGGCAAACAAGTTTCAATAAGTGGCGCGAACGAAATGGTGCATGCTCTGTTCGATGTCATGGGTGTGACTGAATACGCCACGGTCATCCGCCGCAAACAGCGTTAATTTCCCCCCTAGGAACATTCATGGAGCAATATCACGGCACTACTATTCTTTCCGTGCGGCGCGGCACGCAAGTCGCGCTGGGCGGTGATGGCCAAGTGACCTTGGGCAATATCGTCATTAAGGCCTCGGCGCGCAAAGTGCGCCGCTTGTATCACGATAAAATTCTCGCTGGTTTTGCCGGTGGCACGGCCGATGCGTTTACGTTGTTCGAGCGCTTCGAGGCCAAGCTGGAAAAGCACCAGGGCCACTTATTGCGCGCCGCCGTGGAGTTGGCCAAGGATTGGCGGACGGATCGCGTCCTGCGCCGCCTGGAGGCGATGCTGGCGGTGGCTGATCGCGAGACCTCGATTATTCTCACCGGTAACGGTGATGTGCTGGAGCCTGAGCAAGGCCTAGTGTCCATCGGCAGTGGCGGGCCTTATGCGCAAAGTGCCGCACGCGCCTTGTTGGAGAATACCGATTTAGCGCCGGCGGAAATCGTGAAGCGCTCGCTGTCGATAGCCGCCGACCTGTGTATTTACACCAATCAAAATCATGTCATCGAAGTGTTGGAATAAGGCCTAGCGTTCGCGATGGAAATGACCCCGAAAGAAATTGTACACGAGCTGGACAAACACATTGTCGGTCAGGATGCGGCCAAGCGCGCGGTGGCGATTGCTCTACGCAATCGTTGGCGGCGCGCGCAAGTAGCGGAACCATTGCGCCAGGAAATCACACCGAAAAATATTTTGATGATCGGGCCGACAGGTGTGGGCAAGACCGAGATCGCGCGGCGTTTGGCGCGGCTGGTGAACGCGCCCTTTATTAAGATCGAGGCGACCAAGTTTACCGAAGTTGGTTATGTTGGACGCGATGTCGACACCATCATTCGTGACCTGGTGGAAATGGCGGTGAAACAGGCACGCGATCATGCGACGCAGCAGGTCAAGTTTCACGCCGAAGAAGCGGCGGAGGAGCGGGTGCTGGATGCCTTGCTGCCGCAGGCACGCGAGACCGGTTTCAATCTCGAGGAAACCGAACCGAAACCAGCCGAATCCGTCACACGGCAAAAGTTTCGCAAAATGTTGCGCGAGGGTGCGCTGGACGACAAAGATATCGAGATCGAACTCAACGCAAGTGGCGCCAGTATGGAAATATTTGCACCGCCCGGTATGGAAGATCTGACTTCGCAACTACAAGGCATGTTCCAGAATTTGGGCACGACGCGCAAGAAACAGCGAAAGCTGAAAGTGCGCGAGGCTTTCAAGTTGTTGACAGAAGAAGAAGCGCTTAGGTTGGTGAACGAAGATGACCTGAAACTGGATGCGTTACACAATGTCGAGCAGAATGGCATCGTATTTCTGGATGAAATTGATAAGATCACCAGTCGCTCCGAGGGCAACGGCGCCGAGGTTTCGCGCCAAGGTGTGCAGCGCGATTTATTGCCCTTGGTGGAAGGGACGACGGTTTCCACTAAGTACGGCATGGTCAAGACCGATCACATTTTATTCATCGGCAGCGGCGCATTTCATCTGGCCAAGCCCTCTGACCTCATTCCAGAATTACAAGGACGCTTCCCGATCCGGGTCGAGTTGGATTCGCTTTCGGTGGATGATTTTGAACGCATCCTTACCGGCACCGATGCGTGCTTGACGCGTCAATATCAGGCTTTGTTGCAGACCGAAGGCGTGCATTTGCGCTTCACCGATGACGGTGTGCGGCGCATGGCCGAGATTGCCTTTGAAGTGAACGAGCGCACCGAAAATATCGGCGCGCGCCGGCTGTATACGGTCATGGAAAAATTATTGGAAGAGCTGGCCTTTAGCGCTGATCAACAGGGTGGCGTGGAAATCGCCATCGATGCCGCGTATGTCGACGCCAAATTGCAGGCTCTGGCAAAGAGCGAGGATTTGGCGCGCTACGTGTTGTAGTTAACCCGTACTCCAAGCGCGCGGCCGCTTCATGCCCGCAATGCGACAGGCCTGTTTGACGTAGCCATAAGGAAACAGCTCGAACAGGCGCTTGCGGGCATCCGTCCCCAGTCGCTGCGCTAGATGTTTGATCGTATGCCGCGCATCCGGAATGACCTGATGCTCTTCGTATTCCGCGCGGATGAAGCGGATGGCGTCCCAGTGGTCTTCGGTCAATTGCAGATTTTCCTGGCGCGCAAATTCTTCGGCCACAGACTCGGTCCAATCTTGCGGATCCATCAAATAACCCTCCGCATCCAGGCTGGGTAACAACACGGCTGTTTGCATAACTATGCTCCGATTCAATAGGGCTGGTTAAAATACGTTTTAAATAATATATCACGGCATGATATATTACAAGCACGCAGACAAACCCGTGAAAATTCCGCTATGGCTCGAAAAGACCTTCAAAAGACCGAATACGAAACCCTTTCAAATTTCCGCTACCAACTCAGAAAATTTTTACGATTTAGTGAAGATGTAACGCGCGAGCATGGTGTGACGCATTTGCAATACTTGCTGCTATTGCATATCAAAGGCTATCCGGGTCGTGAATGGGCGACGATTGGCGAATTATCGCAGCGTTTGCAGTCGCAGCAGCACGGCGTGGTTGCATTGGTATCGCGTTGCGAAGCGATGGCGTTGGTGTATCGCACCCAAGGTAAGACAGATCGGCGTGCAGTGGAAGTGCGTCTTACGGTTGAAGGCGAAAAAATCGTTCGGCAGTTGGCGCAACTGCATCGGGATGAGTTGATAAAGTTGCAGGGCGTGTTCCAAGTGCCCGACATTAATAAGCTTGGAGAGGTCAAGGCGGATTAACGGAGGCGCGTATCGTTAAAGTTAAAAGAACATGCACGTCGCACAATTCTGGATTTAAAATGGGGAAAAGTTGGCCACTTAAAAATCAGGCGGAGATACACGATGTTTGAAAAGCGCGGTCGGGAAAAAGTGATGGCCTTTGTCATGGCTGGGGGTGAGGGTTCGCGGTTGCGGCCCTTGACCACGGATCGCTGCAAGCCGGGAGTCCCTTTTGGCAGTCGTTATCGCATCGTCGATTTCGTGCTGAGCAATTTGGTGAACTCAAATATCCGTTCGGTGTACCTGCTCGTGCAGTACAAACCGCAATCCCTGATTGAACATATTCGCAAGGCCTGGACTATTTCGGCGCTTTTCTCCGATCAATTCGTTACCGTGGTGCCGCCGCAAATGACCAAGGAAAATACCTTGTTCGGCGGCACGGCAGATGCGGTGTACCAAAGCTTGAATCTGATGGATATGCACAGGCCGGATCTGGTGGCAGTGTTTGGCGCGGATCATATTTACCGTATGGACATCCAGCAGATGGTGCGCTTTCATTGCGAATCGAAAGCGGATGCAACGGTTGCAGCGTTGCCAGTACCGCTCGATCAAGCATCGGGTTTTGGCGTGATTGACACCGATAGCGATGGCCGCATTCGCGGTTTCCAGGAAAAACCCGCCAATCCAAAGCCGATGCCATCAGACCCTGGACGCGCCTATGCATCGATGGGCAATTATTTGTTCAACGCAGATTTTTTACGTACTGTGCTGGAAGAAGCGCATCAGCGTGGCGAGAATGATTTTGGCCAGCATGTATTGCCACGTTTGATTGGAGCCCATCGCGTTTTCGCCTACGACTTCGCCACCAACGAAGTGCCAGGTGCGAAGCCTTATGAAGAGCGCGGCTACTGGCGCGATGTGGGCACGCTGGATGCGTATTTCGAGGCGCATCAAGACGTACTCGGTTTGGAACCGCGTTTCGATGCCTTCAATCCGCAATGGCCGATCTACTCTAGCCACTATCAGGGGCCGACGGCGCGTGTAGTGCAAGGTAATTTGGATAACGTGTTGCTGGGCGCGGCGACCATCGTGCATGGCGCCCAAGTACGCAATTCCATTTTACGGCGCGAGGTGGTGGTAGAGCCGGGCGCCGTGATTGAGGATTGCGTGATCATGGACTATGCACGCATCGGCGCTGGCGCAAAGCTGCGCCACGCTATCATCGACCGGCATAATGTGATTCCACCCGGCGCAGAGATTGGGTACGACGTCGAGCGTGACCGTGCGGCCGGCTACCACATCACGGAAGGCGGCTTGGTCGTGGTGCCGCTGGGTGATGTACGCTATTTCTCGCGCGGAGAAAATCGCAGGGGTGGCGGTTATTCCGAATAGTTAGGGCTTGTTCTTCTGGCTATTAGACCAGCGATCGATAGCGCGCGCAGCCCATTCTCGTCCACCTAATCCAAAGGCTAGCGCCAGCGCCAGGCAGATCGCGCCGAACAAGATGGCGAAAGCTGTTGTCAGCAATTGTGTGCCAATTGCCAACTGCTCCAACGCCACGAAGACCGCGAAAATTTGCACGCCATATTCGGCAATAGTGCTGATGGTGAGTGCCCCCTCAACACCGAGATTGCGCAGCCAGGCAAACACCATACGGTTGATGAAGCGCGCGAGCAAAGTGCCGAAGATGATGATCAGCACAGCCACGATGATATTTGGCAAATACAGGGCCACGCGGTTGAATAAATCGGCCACCGCCGTCAGGCCCAGGCTGCTGGATGCAGTCACCAGTGCAATCAAAAGCACCAACCAATAGCTGACCTCGCTGATGATGCCGGCGAAGGTGATGTGCATGTTGCCATGCTTGAGAAACTCCTCGACACCGGTTTTTTCGGCCAATTGATCGAAATGTGCAACCGCCAGTAAGTGTCGCACAGCACTACGCACTAACTTGGCAACAATCCAACCAAAGAACAACAGTAGCAATGCGATAAGCAGCCGCGGCAAAAACCCCGCGAGCTGACTGACGATGGCGTGAAATGAAGCGACAAATAAATCGAATTGCTCTTGCATGCTGAGCCCTCCTTTTTGTAGTGTGCGCGATAAGCTAAAGCGCACAGTGAATTAAAGGTCACCGAAGGTGAGGGTGGGGGTGAACAACCACCGGAGAAAATGCTGCGCTGGTCTTGCGTCAAAAAACTAAACTAGCGTGTTGCTTAATTTTAAGGGCATTGCTAGCGATGTGCAAGCAGGTGAGACGTTATATCGAAAGACACTTTCGTCGGACTATTGTTGTTTGTAAATAAAGTTTACTTCTTTATTATTAGGGAAATATGGGGCCATTGGACAAATAGGGCTCTTTTTGTTTCCTATAGAGTCAGTTGAATCCGCAGGTTCAGGTGTTGCATGCAGTCCAGATTGTCAGTCCGTGTTCAAACACGGTAGGCCAAGCGGTGTTGGCATACTTCATAAATGGCTATTGGGCGCTCTTGCCTTTGGTCAGACGGACACGAGTTAAAGATACAAGACAAGGTTAATGATCTTGCCCCGATATTTCGGACACTCGATTAAGCCACTTGCCTAGCCTCGAACGCCTCGGGGGATAGATACCCAATCGTTGAGTGCAGGCGTTTCCGATTGT